>Ga0116231_10003009_pt1 | contig 35207 bp, 22 predicted proteins | sample S1TSphgellanicum_2_FD_89695 | JGI IMG/M metagenome (GOLD analysis project Ga0116231, IMG submission 89695) | Host-associated microbial communities from peat moss isolated from Minnesota, USA - S1T2_Fd - Sphagnum magellanicum MG | ecosystem: Host-associated > Plants > Peat moss > Unclassified...
AACTAGACATACATTCGCATTCGTCCTTCATCGGTAGCATTTGTGCTTTCAAGCATAGTCACCTTGTAGAACCGGAGGTAGAGGGACAAAAGTTGCCTCACACCCCAAACATCCCATCTTTGGGTAATCCCCAAGTCACCATCAACATGATTCAAAACTAAACAAGAATTTAAAATTTAAAACCTACAATGATCAATCCTATCCTTAATGCCTTGTTCATTCAAAACAATGTAATCAGCCTACCCCCTTAACATTACCCCCTAGATTCCCCGAAATCCTTGTGAAATGACAAAAAATAAAATGAAAACATTGTGCAACCTTTTAAGCTTCTAGATGTTCAACTACAGTTTCTGTAATCTCAACTTATACAACAACCAGTGATTATGTACCTACCTTTGAATCCGTAATTTTGATTGCTTCCTCCACTAACTCAATCTATGGTTTTACTTTAAGGGATTACATCTTTGATTGCTCTACCTCTAGTTCTAGAGTAATTTCCACCTATTATTGTTCCTAATTATCTATGTTTCTCTCTTTTCTTGGCCCCCTTTTTAAAATTCTTGTTATTCTAAGTTTGCACTTCCTCCTCCTGAGCTATCCGATTGGGCCCTACTTTAGCCTCCTCATCTTGGCTTGATGTCTTTGTACTTGTTGGACTTCCACATACAAACTCTGGAAATTTTTTATGATATATCTCCAACTTGTACTTAAAGATCCTTTCATCAACTCTATGTTGGGCTAGATTTTTCGCCAATTATTTTGCAAAGTACTCCTCTATAACTTCCCACCATTCTTCAAACTTTATGTTAGAATCCTTTATTGTATTATCGATCTTCATTAGAGTGTAATAATACAACATTTGTTCATAATCCTCCAACCATTTCTTAACACCAATTGGACCCTATACTATTCCGCCAGCACATTAGGCCAAGTATAGATTAAATCCAAATTATGCTACAATAGTCAAACAAGATATTGATAAATTATTAACATCTAGATTCATTTAATATGTTGAGGAGGCTACATGGTTGTCACCCATAATAATAGTACCCGAGATGAATGGTAAACTAAGAATTTGTATAGATTTCAGAAAACTAAATGCAACTACAAAGAAAGATCCATACCCATTACCTTTTACAAATGAAGTTTTGAAAACAATAATAGGGTATGAAGCATATTCTTTTTTAAATCGATATTCGGGATATCATAAAAAATTTATACTTCTAGAAGACAAATACAAAACTACATTTGTTACAAACTAAGGGGTTTTTATATGGAAGGTGATGTTGTTTGGAATTAAAAATGGACCTCCAACATATCAGAGAATTGTTATCAAAGCATTTAAAGAATATTTGGACAATTTTATGAAGATATTTTTGGATGACTTTACAGTGTATAGTGACATGGATAGTCATTTACACAAGCTCATATTATGTTTTCAAAAGTGTAAAGAATATGGCATAAGTCTGAATCTAGACAAATGTGCATTCATGGTATTTTCAGGGATGATCTTGGGTTTTATTATTTCCAAAGAAATGAAATTACCAGATCTAGAAAAGATACAAATAATAGTAAAGATGCCATCACCTAAGAATCCATAGCAAATTCAAATATTCAATGGGATAGCATTGTTTTATAAATGTTTTATCAAAAAAATTGTTGCTGTTATGGCACCTATCATTAAATTGACCAAAAAGACATAAACTTTCCTTTGGATAGAGGAATGTTGGAAGGCTTGGGAATTGATCAAACAGAAGTATATTGAAACACTAATATTGATATCACCAAACTGGTAGGTGGAATTTCATGTTCATAAAGATGCATCATTATTAATTATAGGAGGTATGCTATCTCAAAATTTGACAGGGAAGAGTGATCAACCAATGGTGTATGCTTCTAGACTTTTGAACATAGCAAAACAAGATTATAGCACAACATAGAAAGAGGCTTTAGCAATGATTTTTGCTTTACACAAGTTTAAACATTATTTGTTGGGTAATATGTTTGTCTTTTATGTAGATCATATGGCATTGGTCTATTTGGTCAACAAACCACAGGTTTTAGGAAGAATAGCTAGATGGTTGTTATTGTTCTTGGAGTATGATTTCACAATATTGTATAAACCAAGCAAAACTCATGTAATTACTAATGCATTGTCAAGACTACCAGATATTAGGGAACCCACAAGTGCGCCTAATCAAACCATAGATGCAAGTATGTTTTCCAAAGAGCCTGAATTGTTGAATGATATAAAAGAATTTTTGAAAACATGCCAAATTAAGGGCATGTTATTTGTACATCAAAAGCAGAAATTAGTTAGGAGAACAAAAACTTTCACACTAAAGAATGGTGAATTGTATAGAATGGGTCAAGACAACAGTCTATGAATATGTTTGACAACTACAAAAACATAAATGGTGATAAGAAAACTACATGAACCCATCAAGAGGTCATTTTACAATAGAAATCATGCAAAGGAAGATATTAGATGTGGGATATTGGTGGCCAACTTTTTACAGAGATGTGCATGATTACTGTAGATCATGTGATGCATGCCAAAAAACATGCGGATTAATGACTCAAAGTTTTACAAAGTTGGTCACAAGTCTTCTAGAGGAACCATTTATAAAATGGGGATTTGATTTTTATGGGGCCAATTAAGCTAACATGCAAATGTACAAGAAACAAATACGTTCTTGTAGCCACAGATTATGCTACTAAGTGGGTGGAAGCAAGAGCATTGAAAACTAATACTACAATAGTAACAACAAAATTTATGTATGAGTGCATATTAACTAAGTTTGGATGTCCTTTGACTATAGTCATAGATCAAGGAGTTCATTTCATTAATGATGCCATTAAGTATTTGATATATCATTATCTGTTGAAACATGTGAGTTCTACAACCTATTATCCTCAAGGGAATGGGTAGGCTAAATCTACTAACAAGGTATTTGGAACACTCTTGACCAAGTTAGTTAGTGAAAATAAAATAGATTGGGATGAATATCTATCTATAGTGTTATTTTCATATAGAATTGCATACAAAGTACCAACATGGTATAGACCATATTAATTAATGTATGGATCACATCCATTGATGCCTACATAGTTATAGTGCCAAATGTTGGTGGAGAACAAAAAGATGGTACTCCAATAAAAGTTTTAACTAACATGGTTTCAAAGTTAGAAAAGTTGCAAGAAACTAGGATGCAAAATGCAGAATCTAATGGTATTTAGTAGTGGAATAGAGCATTATGGAGTGAGTAAAAGAATCTAGAAAAGTGATTTAGTTTTGGTGATTATGTTATGTGGTTTCGAAAGGGAAATAAATCGTACCTACTAAAGTTTACTAGGAAATGGTTTGGAACATACAAAGTACAATATGTATTGCCACATAACATTGTGTTATTAGTGACAATTGAAAAGTTTGAAGCTATCCTATGTTGGTCAATGTGAATAAGCTCAAACCATACAAATGCATGGAATTTGTAATTCAAAAATAAGAACAACAAATGCTAGTGTATTGGGAACATAGTGCAAGTGGACTTCAAGAGGAGGATTTTGACACGAACGTGGAAGATGAAAACTATGTAAAATAACAACCATAATTATGAAGCAATGAAGAAGAAGAATGGATGGAAGATTCTAAGGTCAAAACAATATTGGCTTCAGAACTTTAGGTGACAAAACAATCATTGAGTGATAGTTGCAAAAAAGAAGAATCTTAAATATAGAATTTAAAGCTAGTGTATTAGGGGCACTGGCTGAACCAATAGATGTATTCATGCAATCATTAGATGTATTGGCACAATTAGTGGATTTGTTAGCGTAGTCAACATAAGTATTGGTATAGTCATAAAATATATTGGCATAATTAACAGAAATATTGACACAATCAACAAATGTATTAACACAGTTAGTAGAAGGTGTACAAGGAAAGTGGAGTTAGTACAACTAATTTAGGAGGATTAGGGATGTAGAACAGTCGGTAGATGAAATTTGAAACGTTTATTCACAATGATGACGTGACGTGCTTCCACATGGTTATATAAAAGACACAAAAAGTGGTGGTGATGGGTTGTTATAATTTTGAAGATGAGCCATTAATTTAAAAACAATGGGCAAGTTAAAAAATGAATGTGATGGGCGTGAAGTTCTAGGATGGAAAAAAATGGAGTAACCGTTGAAGCTTATTTTTGTTTACTACCAAAAGTTATGTTTGTTTTCGAAGTTTTAAAGTGCATAAAAGCATGATTGCGAAGAGCACGATTGAGAAATTATAGAGAGTAGCAAGGGAGAAGCAAGCGCAAAAATGTGAACATAGATAAAGACATGAAGAAAAAGCAAAAATGTTGGAAAAAAAAAAGCAAAAAAAAAGTTGAGAAAAGTAGAGAGTACAAGAGTGTTGAACATTTAGTTATTGGCAATAAGGTCGCCATCACATTCACCATCATCCTCAAAGTGTGAAGAAGGTGAAACATACATTGAGAAGATGCAATTTGTGCATACAATAATTCAAAATATATACAAAATCAGAACATTTGTAGTGGAGTTTTTGTGAAAACGCAGAAGAGGTTAAAGTTCAAGTGTGTATGTAGGACTAGGAACTACATTAGTGGATTTGATGAACATTGAAGAATTGGAGGAAAATGAAGGTGTGGAGTAGCAATTTGTGAAAGTGCAAGCAACGCAGAAAGATGCAGGGGAAGAAGAAATATCTAAAGCAAGAGTGCATCCATCCACAAAAGTGCAACCAAGTGCGATGGAGATTGATATGAATGCGCTAGGTTCTGTAGAGGTGAAAAGACATGCAATCATCATGGACAAAGCCACACTTTTGGACAAAGGTATTCGCATTCCAAATCTTAACCGATTTATGTGGATACAAACGAAACAAAACTATGATAAGCATGTTAAAAGGTTGGAAAATTGGAAGGACATCAGTGAAAAGGAAGAGTGGGCTTTTAAGGCAAGGCTTGTCACTTTGTTTATGATGAACTGGGAAGCACCGATGCCAAATATTATGCTAGAATTTCTAAACACATTTGTTATCAAAAGCACAAATATTTATTTTGGATATCAGGACAAGGTGTATGTGATTAGTAAACAATTGATTGTAAGTGTTTTAGAGTCTGTGCAAAAGGGTATGTAGAAGACCCAAAAGGGCAGTAAGGCAATAGCATTGCATGCATTCCAAAATTGTAGAATTGCACCACAAATTCTATAGGAGATCAATGGAATGTAAAAAGTTTGGGTTTGCCATACTTTATCAAATACCTTGTAATCATATTTGTGATTTATCATAGAAAGAAAATGACATATTTTAACAATAAGAAGGCCATCACATTGATGAGAATATAAAAGGGGAAGAAGGTGGATTGGGCACAAATTATATATAATAGTTTGTGTAGTGAGCTAGATCGGTGGTATAAATATGGCAAGGAGAATAAGGGGGACAAAAAGGACACTTGTCAATCAGCCCTAACACTGGCAAAAATCTTTAAACATCTATTTGTTCACCAAAAGGAAAATCCACAAAAAGCATAAGCCAAGGTCAAGAGAACTAGAAAATAGATACATGCAACATTAGAGAATAAAAGGAAGCTACAACAGAATCTCCAAGAAATGGTCTTAAGAGGAAAAACAAAGCTAAGGAAGGTGGAGCTTCAAGATTAAGAGTTTAAAAAGAACAGGAGGGCATAAAAGCACAAGCTCAGAAGATGATGAAGGGGAGAGGTACCATTTACAATGCCAACATTAGTGCCAACAAGTAGGCAAAATGTTAAGGTACCACAGGTGTCATCTCCACAAGAGAGATAGATGAAGGAATAAAGGCAAAAGGTCAAAAGAAAGCATGATACCAGGATCCAAAAATTGAGGAGCATCCACAGACAAATGAAGACATCTACGAAGACTAGATGGACAACCATGAATGTCCATAGCATTTCAAGCATTTACAACAACATGTGCAAGACCAACAACAAGAACATCAACAATAACAACAACATACACAAATAGGTCTATAGCCTATTGGAATATTGTGAACCATACGACACAACCATGTGCGGTAATCTCAATTTTAAAAAGTTGCATTAGGGTTATTTGAGTGTGGTAAAGTTGTTAGGGGCTTTTCGTAACTTCATAAGGAATGATGAATGCACATGGTTGCATGGAGGGGTTGTTTTCTTTTCCGTAATATGATATTGATGAATAAGGTGTTAGGTTAGTTCTTCTCTTCAACAAAAAACTAGTAATCATAGTTTTAGAAACCTCAATTGTGTAATTAGGGGTGAAAAATCTTTAAAAGGTTAGGGGTAGAAATAGAAAGCAAAATTTGTGGTGTTTAACAAAACATTGGTCTTGTTCTAGTATTTAAAGAGTAACAAGGATGTTTGAGATTCATGAAGTAATTGACGAGGTGTCAATGAAAGGTCCATTAAAAATAGAACGATCTTCAAGCCTTATGAACATAAGATTAATTCGAGACAACTTAACGATTAAATAAATAGTGTGATAGGATGGCAATGGCAACGTGAATATCGTAGTGAATGAAACATTTATTTAGAGTAGGGATAAGATTAGCGAAGATATGCAATTACATGTTAAGTCCTGGGCTATGCCTTAGTGATAGTTTATAATTACAAGAAATCTAAGATGTGTCGAATGGTGCAAACTAGGTAATCCACCTTACTATTAGAAGGTAGTTGGGGAATTGGACCGCATAACCAACAATAGTGTCCACGTCGAGAATTAAAAACCACACAAAGATAGAGGGGTCTTTAGTCTCATAACAACCTTTATAGACTATTTTTAAATTCATCGCCAGAAGTCGGGTCAACTTGCAATAAAATCACCAGGGCGCGAAAGTTTGGAGAAATGCAATAGTACCAAGCTGGAGGGGGTTCTTCTTTCACCTCCTTCCTTCTCCTTTTATTTAAAAAGGTGAATTTGGATCATTAAGGCTCTCTTTCCCCAGACATAATTTTCAATTCAAATCTTGAAATTTTTTATTCCCACAACCTGGTGGAAGAAAAATAAAATGATTAGTCTTGGTAGATGGAAGGAAGAAGGAGAGTAGAATGGACATTTGTAATAGTTTTTAAAAAATGGAAGTGAGTAAAGATAGTGTTGGGAGGTTGGAATCTTGGAAAAAATCTCTCAAACCCTCTCAGGTTTGGTAGCATAACTTCTTATTGGTTTAGTTGCAAAGCTTAGGATTTGGTAGCAAGGTGCACCTTGTAGTTAGTTTTCTAATGAGCTAAGGCAAGCTAGATTTGAATAACATATGTGTTAGAAATAATATTTCAAGTGATTGGTGGTCTACAGCCAAGTTAAATTTACTACCTTCGTAAAACCCTCTCGGGTTTGGTGGCATAACTTTTTACTAGTTTAGTTATAGAGCTTAGGATTTAGTAGCAAGTTGCGCCTGTTAGTTAGTTTTTTAATGAATTATTGTAAGCCAAATTTGAATAACATATGTGTTAGGAATAATATTTCAAGTGGCTAATGGTCTGCAATTAAGTTAAACATGGTGTTGAACCCTTAAAGGTTGGTTTAAATGAATGACAATTTGACATAAAATTTAGGATTTGAGGTGTTTGAGCTTGGAAAATAGATTTATCAAATCTAAATCGTAAATGATGCATAAGAGGCAAATTACTTGGTTTCAACTGCAAACGCAATTTAACATTTAAAAATACACTTGCATTTTTCCTTCACTGGTAGCATATGTACTTTCAAGTATAGTCACCTCATAGAACCGGAAGTAGAGGAACAGAAAGTTGCCTAACAAATACAAACGGAACAAATGGGGACACAAATTCCTATAGCAATGTTCAAACCACCAAAACTATAAGTACCAATTAATATACTAGGATTTGCAAAGGGGCAATCACAAGAGTTGAGATCTTCTATAGAAGGATCCAAAAATCCTACAACTTAAACAAGGACACTAAAGTTTGTGGAGGAGGTGGTTGAAGAAATAATGCGGATAAGAAAACATAATTGTTTCAAACTATGGCAATTGTGAGTTTAAATATGGGAAATTTGAATTTGGAGGTGTGTAATCTAAAGAACAAATTGGCTAGAGAAGAAAAAGAGAAGGTAATATTGCAGGTGGAATTAGACAAAGAGGGGAACTTCTAGAGGGAGTACAAGCATAACATAGAAATTTAAAGGAAGAACAAGGCAAAGAATGTGTAGAAGATTAAAACACTCATACAAAAATTACAAAATGAAAATTGGGAGCTAAAGACTAAAACAACTTTGATGAAATCATAGGATGAAGAACTCAAGGAGTTAAGGAAGATGGCTAAAGTCTTGGAAACTGCAAAGAAAAAATGGGTAGAAACATTGTTCCATTATAAACAACAATAGGAGGCTTTGGGGAGTCAAGTGGAAGCATTAACTAAGGAAAAGAAGGAGAAGGAAAATGTTTTGACAGATTCAAAATTGGTGAATTTAGAAAGTGTTTTTCTATTTAATTCTAAAGAACAAGAAAAAGGGTAATATAGGTAGAAAAAAAGAAGTTGGTGGAAGCAAATAAAACATATTAGAAGAATTTGCAACAATTGCAAGCACAGTTGGAGATTACAAATGAGTAAAAGAAGAATCTAGATCCAGTTGGTGGCAAAAAATGGTTGGAGGATTATGAACAAATGTTGCAATATTACACTTTGATGAAAACCGATAATAAGATGAAGGATTCTGATGTAGAGTTTTTGGAATGGTGGGAAGTTGCAGAGGAGTATTTTGTAAAAGAATTGGAGAAGAATCTAGACCAGCATAAAGTTAATGAGAGGATCCTTAAGTACAAGTTGGAGATATATCATAAAAGATTTTTAGAGTTTATATGTGGGAGTCCAACAAGTGCAGAGACATTGGGCCAAGATGAAGAGGTTGAAGTATGGGCCATAAGGATAGCTTAGGAGGAGGAGGTGCAAACTTAGGAACCACAAGAACTCAAAGGAGGGGGCCAAGAAAAGAGAGAACCACAGATAACTCAAGGACAAGAATAGGTGGAAACTACTTTAGAACTAGAGATAGAGTAATCGAAGATGTAATCCCTAGAAGTAGAACCATATATTGAGTTAGTGGAAGAGGGAATCAGAACTGCATATTCAGAGGTAGGTACATAACCATTGGTTGATGTACAAGTTGAAACTACAAAAACTATAGTTGAGTAACCAAAAGCTTAGAAGGTTGCATAATGTTTTCATTTTATTTTGTCATATCACAAGGATTTAAGGGACAAAATCTAGAGTTTAGAGGAGGTAATGTTAAAGGGGTAGGCTAATCACATTGTTTTGGATGAATAAGGCATTAAGGATAGGGATTGATCATTGGACATTGGACGTTTTAAATTTTGAATTCTTGTTTGGTTTTGAATCATGTTGATGGTGACTCGGGATGGCCCAAAGACGGAAGTTCTAGTGAAAAAATATTCATTCATATACACATAGTTTTAGAAATGAGGATAGATGTAAAGACTTTGTAACAAAAATTATAAATTATGTTTTGGGATGGCCCAAAGATGAAAGTTCTGGCGAAAAAATATTCATTCATATACACATAGTTTTAGAAATGAGGATAGATGTAAAGACTTTGTAACAAAAATTATAAATTATGTTTTGGAAATACCACACGTTTAATTTTGTTGTTTTGATTCATTTCACAAAACATGGGACTTTTTGTTGTATTTTTTTATTGAAGTTTTTAGTAAATAAGATAAATACAAACTTTTGCAGTGATTTTTATATTTTGTTTATTGAGTGATTTCTATATAGTATCAAAACATAACAAAATGAAGTGTAATTTTGTTTCTGGACTTTCTACATTATATCTTGAAGTATAGATTTTGATTATATGAAATAACCATGAATTTGATATTTTAATGAATTGTAAAGGTAGATGTGTTTAGAATCAATGCAAGAATTGTGAATGTGTGCATATTATAGTGCAAATTTGTTGTTACAATAAGTGTGGATTAGGTCTGCAAGGATTTAATCCACATCTACTAGTTTCATTACATGATTTGTTGTAAATTAACATTTGATTTACAAAGAAATAATAAAATACATATATTTAAACAAACATTATTATAAACTCATATTTTAGAATTTCCTTAAATTTTAATTTGAAATTTATATAAATTTGCATCATACATAACATTCATTTACCCAAATAAAAATTACATGTAATTTAATGTTTAATGAAATTTTATTGCAATTTAAAGCAAATATTCAAATATCATGTGTATAAAAATGAATAAACATTAGAATTCCACAAAAATATTAAATTATGTATCATTATTTGATATGTTGTAACTAAAATTCAATCTACATATAAATAATTACGTGGCCTATGTCGTTGGCCCAAATGTTACCATGTCATAAACTAAATTTTCCTTTGAAAACCTAGTTTTTTTGGGAATTTATTTGAATTTTTAATGGCATAAATCATTTAAACATCAATATTTCCCACATTCTGAATCCAAATCTTACCAAATAAATTCCACTAAATCTTGTTCATTAAGATTTTTCCAACAACACAAAAAAGCACATCCAATTCTTTCAAAAAAATTAGCTACAATTTAATTTAATTTTTAATGAAAAAATTATTCAATATTCAAGAACCTTTGCATCGCAAGTCCAAATGTCATGGAACCAAGCCCATGCACCCCTCCTCATCAAGATCTTTCCAAAAACACCAAGAACACAATCTAAAGCATCTTGGTTTAGTAGGTCTCATAACTACAAAACAAATCAAAACAAACCACCTTATTTCATGATAGATTAGGTGTATTGAACATGCACAATATTACAAACCTATATTTTAGCATTTTTCAAATTTTTATTTTTAAATCAAAATTTACTATTTATATGCACAAAAAAATATTTGCATCATACATAACCATTCATTTTATTAAAAAAACATTTACATGTAATTTAATCTATTTATGAAGGTAAATAGTTTTTTTTTATCATATTGAGATTTCCCAAACCAAATTGCTTCATGCAATACTATTGATATCTTTGAAAACCAAACAATGAGTAAGGGTGCAATGACTTGGGTTGAAAATCTTTGGAGCTACGATGCAAAGGTTATTCATTATTGAACCAATTTTTAATAAATATTAATAAAATCATAGATTAAAATTTTATGAATCAAATCTAAAGGTCTACTTGGTGTTGTTGGAAAGTAGTAGTTGAGTTAGATTTAATGAAGTTTATTTCATAATTTTCATACTTAGGGCGTGAAAGATATTGAATTTTGAATGAATTTTGTTGTTGAAATTCAAACAAATTACCAAAAAATGGGTTCAAAAGGGAAAATGAATTGAATGTGTTCACATTTGGGGCCAACAACACATGTTATGTTATCTATCCATGAAGGGAGGTAGATTGTTTTGTTTTGTCATAATGGTATTTCCGAAACATGATGGTTTAAGTTGTGCTATGGAACTTATCATCAAAAAGTTCTCAATGAATAGGGGTGCACCAACTTGGTCTAGAATGTTTGGAGATATGATGTGGAATCTTTGATTATTGAACCATTTTTTCATTGGATTTTTTTTTTAAAAACCAAGATTCAAAACTAAATTTGGGGGTGTTGGAAAGCCCTCGCCACATTTGATTTAATAAAGTTGATTTCATAATTTTGAAACTTAAATTGCGAACAATATTATTGAATTTTTAGTGGGTATTGTTGTTGGAAATTCAAACAAATTGCAAAACGAAGTTTGGAAGGAAAATTCAACTGAATGCATTTAAACTTGGGCTAATGACATAGGGTATATTAATGTTGAATGAGTTTTTATCATAATTTTAAACAAATATTAAGATATCATGTGTATAAAAGTGAATAAACATTAAAGTTGCACAATATAATTAATTATGTATCATTATGTGATATCTTGTAATGATCTACATAGAATTAATAAATTACATGTTTATCGTACAAAAACATTATTACTAACATATATTTTAGATTTTCCTTAAACTTTATTTTGAATTAAACTTTAATATTGATATGCACAAAAAAACCATTCATATTTACAAATAAAATTTACAATGTAATTTGATGTTATCATAATTTTTTAAAATATTAAAATATTATATGTATAAAATTAAAGTTGCCTACTAGTTATTTAGCCTAATTGAAAAATAATAATTGTAACGAAGTTGCAAATAAGATTGCATATCATATTCCATCTTCTAATACATTTTATCATCCATACATTTGTGTTGATGGTGTCACCAAAATAGTTGGACTAATCAATGTCTTGATTATGTGCCAATTAAAGAACTTTAGATGCCAAGAATATTTCAAAAATAACACCAAATAGTTGAAACATGCTTCACACTATTTACTAACATAGTTGGGTGTTCAAGTTAGAGACATTGTTGATGTTAGGAATATCTGGCAAATGACCACCCAGTTGAAAAATGCTTTCAACTATATATCAATATAATAAACAAAGTTTACTTAATTGGTAATTTCCATAATGTTATTTGAAAAATTAAAAAAAGCCCAGTTGAAACATAGTTGCAAATATCGTGTAGTTGAAAACTATTAGTTTAAAAAAGGGTTTTTGTACTAGTGTTTACATAATGTCACAAAGTTCGAACATTGCACAATAGACATTCTTACTTGGATTGATAAGGAGCATGGTAGAAATGATTCCATGGTGGGTTTAGCTTCTATGAGGCCCCAAATGCGCGCGTGTGGCAATCACCTCATTGAGCATGGAAAGATTGCAAGTAAAGTTCTATGGTGGCATTGCACAAGGTAGAAGAAAAAATGGCAACCAATAGTGTGCAAAGTGATAATGCTTGCTATTAAATCTAAGAGTTTTAAATTACTTGTTTTCCTTGATTGTAATGTCACAAGTCATTATAATGTCTTAGAATCATCCATATTGGGACAATCATCCATTATTCATTTTGTTTATACATGGATGATCGAAGTTTTCATTTGTTAATTTACAAATAAGTAAATTATTTTTCTTGAAAATAAGGAGTTCAACATGGATTTTATACATAATTGAACTTCTTTATAGGTTTTTTTTTTATTTGCTTCTAAAATACATTTAAGAACCTTCCGAAGCATAATAGGCACTAGGATCATTGCAATCCTTTGTTAACAATATTCCAATTCCACAAAAAAATAAAATCAAAAGCAATTTAAATTATACATAATGCATCAAATTTGCTAGGAATTATAACTAAGGCCCTCCTTACAAAGGAAAAACATTTCTCCTTTATGGAAGCTTTCCTAATTATGCATTTTGGGTTCTCAAAAACATGTTCAAAACACTAAGTGTATCACCAAACTATATCATGTTTCCAAGTTTTTTTTTGTACCAAGGCCTCATAGTCATCAAAATGTGCTTTTCTATGAAATTTGCGAATAAATGGATTAGTGTAACATAACTTTAAGGAAGTTTGAAATTAAAAGCAATAGTTAACACAATCCTTGTTACTTTGTACTCAAATTAAAACTAGTTAAACATCTTCAAATTATACAAAAAAACAAAGGATTCAAAATTCACAAGTAAACAATATGCAACAAACCTCACAAAAGTCCAATGTTTGAAACTCATGTAATGATGTTTCAAACTCGTGGTAAATGATTTTAATGTAGTCAACACAATCCTTTGGCTCCTCTTAATGTACTTGGACTTGTATGTATGTGGGTGGCATAATAGGTTGTTTTGGTAGTGGATACGCATATCCATGTACATGACTTATGACGCACACCCAAGCTCCTTGATGGATTCAAATGTGAGTCCAAATTGAAGACATTGAAAAAAACAAGGAATCGGGGCACGCTCCCTGGCTCACAGCACTTTGAGGGGTAGAGAGGCATGTTGGAGCTCCGAAATGGGACTAGGAAGATTGACAAGCATCAACTACTCACACAAACTTGCACAAAATCAACACAAGGTGGTTAGTGCATAATTGGAGTGCTTTTGGTGCTAGGAAGAACCACGGGCAACTCGGACTCACAAGATTCACCATGGCCCGGACTTGGGGGAAGCCACCACCTTCCCCCTTATAATATACTATGTGCTTCTCCACGAAGCCCACATCCAAATGGTTTTTTGTCCCAAGACTCCCAAGTGGGAGTCCTAAAATTGCCAAAGTTGGGATTCCACGACTTTGGGGCCCCATAACTTTGTGTGTAGAGTTTTGATTGAGATGAGGTCTCAAAAAAAGTGGTAGCCCTTGTCAAGAGCTTTCCAACAATATGTCACATGTCACCTACACATAAGAAAATCGGGTCGATTCCTGACTTTTAATGGCCGGGAGTCAAATTGTCAATTTGACTCCCAGCCTTTATTTTGGCCATAACTTGTGTTTCAAATGTCCAAATGACTAATGCGAGCCCATTTAAGACGTATGTTTTAATAGCTTTCCAATGATATAAAGAACTCTTCAATCCAATGGGTTTTGACTCCTACAATTATTCTCTAAAGATTTAGGAGTCCTTCGAGACTCCAACTCCCCAAGTGGGAGTTGCCTTGAGAGTGTGAGGGTTCATTCTCTCACACTCTCTTGAACTGCCAGGAATATAAGATGTGCCTCCCAAATCTCCCTCTTGTCTCGCCCTCTTGCAAGCCCTTATTTCGACCACGAGCCCAAGGTTAGGGTTGCGACAACTTATATAATTCCTAAATATTGAAGGATCAAATTTGTTTGTCCCAATTAGATATGCTAGATACAAATTGGGATTTAGAGGTAAAAAAGGGGCATGACATTATACCACAATGGGTATGTGGATGTAAGTAAAAAATTGGTTTTATTTAATATAATTGGTGTAACAAGTTGCCAAGTTGGTTGATAGTTAATAACTATTACTGTATGACCAGTACTAAAATTCATGGCTCAAGTTCCTACTACATACACATTGGGTAATATTGTTTTAATGGTTGGAATGACAAGTTGATGAACATTCATCACCTCTTCCTTCAATAATTGCCTTAACTTATCATCAACAAGGGGGCAATGATTGAATTAATGTCCCACCTATTGGTTGAAAACATGGAAAAAAGAACCAGTTGTGCTAGGTTAAAGTCTTTTCCAAGGACTACATTTTCCATGTGGTAGTTTTTTATTTGTTTATATTACATTTTTCACATAGTTTTTCAAATTGAATATCAAATTTGAAGCCAAATGTGACATAAACATGATAAAAATTCAATTTTTTTGCATCAAGCCTTACATTATATTCAAATCTATAACTTTACCTTGAAGCATGATCACAAATTCAAAACTATAATAGTGTTTAAGGACGTTCAAATATCAAAATTTAAAAGGGTATATGTATTTTTAATTTTTGAATGTTTTGAACACATGGATCCCTTGTTGTGGAATATATTGAAGTCCACAAAAAAATTGAAATGATTTGGTGAACATTTGATAAGGAAAAAAGAGTTTTGAAACAAAAAAAACCACTTATCCACATGTTTTTCTTGAATGTTTTAAACATACAAAAAGACTCTTGAAACATGGTGAATTTTCATGAAAATTTTGTAGTTGCAACTTTGAAAATTTAAGAGTTTATTTCAAAAAAATTATGAATTTTTTTATATATAGTGTTCCCATGGTGATTTTTCAAAAATTCAAATTTTTTTAAAGGATTGTCCACACACTTTTTGGTTTTTTTTTCTTGTTTTCATCACGCTGACAATAAGAACAAGTTATAGTTCCCACTATTCCAAAATGTGTTTTCTATGACTAGGACATGTTGTAATTACTACCCAAAATAATCATGTAGTCGTAAGTGGAATTGAATCACAGTCATTTTGACAACCATAGTCATAATTGTGAATCTACAACTATAAATATGACTATGATTACAATCAGAGGTAATTATGACTACATATATGATTACAAGACTAATGTAACCATAATGAAATAATTATTTGACCTTGTTTAAACAAGTTTTAAAAAAAAATTAAAATACATATCAATATGGTCAAATTTGTATTGGAAGCCTAATTTAACTTACTTCACTTTAAGTAGCCTAATTTATATTAAATAACCTAATTTATTTTAATTAATCTTATATTTTAGCTTAATGTAATATATTTTAACATATGTAAACTAATTAAATTTAGTTTAGCCAAATGTAACCAATTTTAACAACATTTAATTTTTTCCAAATTTAACCAAACTTAAATTAATTAACACAATTTAACCAAATACATAACCAAGTTTAACTTTTTTTTTCTAGGTTTAGACCAAATTTATTCAATTTCACAAATTAACCAAGTTTAATTAAAATTTTGTTAGGTTTAGTCAAATTTAGCTTAAATCAATTAGTTTACAAAACTTTATCTTCATTTAACCAAGTTTAACCAAGTTTTAGCCAAGTTTATCCAAATATTTTTTAAAATCCTATTTTAGCCAAAATAACCTACTTTAGCTTCATTTATATTACTTTAACCATAATTTTAACTTTAGCTTTAATCTAGCCAAGTTTAATTTAAATATCATGTTTTGATAATAAAAAAATTAGTTTAACAAAAATAACACAATTCAAGCAATTTCATATTATTTAAACCAAATTTAACAAAGTCTTACCAAATTTATCTATGGGTTTAAGATTCATAAATTTACAACATATTAAATTTATATATGACCTTTCAGAAAAAATATAATATATAAAATATAATATTAATTTTATTTTAAAATATTTGTTATATTATGTGTATATTTAAAACTTATTTCAATAAATATATATATATATAACATTGCATATGTATGTGTATGTAATATGGTACATTATATATATATATATAATATCATATTATATTCATATTTCAGAATTTAAAAATAAATAAAATATTCAATTTTTTATATTCAAATTATACATATATTTATTAAAGTTTATCATGTATTGAAACATAATAGATATGTCAAAATTTTAAATTTTCAAAAATGAGTTTCTATGTACAAACTCGTTATTTGAATTTTTAGTTGGTTCACATATGTAGATAATGCTCCAAAGTTGAATAATTCATATTCATATTTTCATTTGAATAGGTATTGGAAAAGAAATTAAATTTTAAACCCTCTACTTTTTGACATTCAAACATTAGATTATGATAAAATTCTTATGTGACAAAATTGTGCCACATGTAATATGGTAGGTGGATGGCAAAGGTCGTAGACCATTTTGATGAGGTCTAAAAATCAATACTTGTTCCCACCATGTTGACCAATAGTAGGTATAATGATGTATAATACGATCATGTTTATATGATCGTATATAAATTATATATGATTTGTGTACAAATTGTACATATACGATATGTAAATAATTAAAAATTAAAGGAATAATTATTTTGTAAAAAAATATTCGAAAAAATATTTAAATGTAATAATATATTATTATTATTATTTATTATAAATTATTATATTATACACACACACACACACACACACACACACACACACATATAATATAATATTTTGTAGTCATAGGTGTAATCGTAATGGTGGTTACAATTGTGACCATCTTAGCAATTAATGACAGTTACAACTAGTTTTGTGGTCATAAATGCCATGTTTTGGCATTGTGTCTAACATTTTAATTTCTTCTTGAAACTAGTATGTGGTGTGGAACTTGTGGTCTTTCACCTTGACCATGAACTAATCTAGTTGGCTAGGTGTTTTGTTGTTATGTAGTTTTGAACAATTGTGGGTGTTGCTTGAAGTTCAACATGTTTTAGATGTGGTATGGAAATTAATTGATGATAAGGCCTTATGTTGATGTGTCAAAGCTATTCCAACCTATTGAGTAGTTGGAATTATTCTATCTCCAAATTAGTGGGTTCCAAATCGATGTTGGGACTTGGTTGTTAGTATTGAAACCCAATAAATATTGCAATTGGTGTAAGTGCATATGTTCTAGGTAGGTAGTAACCTAAGGTTGGAAATTGCCATTGTTGTCATGTGGAGACAACTTCATCAAGTTGAATAGGTTCATGATTGTCATCATTGTGAACATGTTCACTACCTGTGGTTGGGTTAGATGTTTGTGGTCTCACTTGGTGAGTGGTTAAGAGCATGGTTGGGTCTTTTAGCACAATTGGTTTGGCTACTTTTTGATGTTGTTGATTGGTTTCTCCCCTATATTCTGCATTTGTGTTTGGTGCATTCACCAATTCATTTCCCATAGGTTGCACTTGTTGTTCATCATACTCTTGTGTAGTATCTAAAATAGGTTGATGTGTAACATGTTCTAACTATTTTGTAAGACTTCTAGTGACCATCTTTGACATCTTTTGAAATCAAATGGTTGTAGGAAAGCCCTTGCATTATTTTTGAACATAAAATTACAATGACCCTTCCTAGTAGTCATGAATTTGTAAATTTTTTTTTTATAGATTGGTTGTTTGATTTACTTCAAAAAATTTACACCAACCTCACCCTATTTTCTAATGCTTTCAAAGTAAATCAAGAAATAAAAACCTTTATCCTAAAAAGTACGCAAAACAATAGAAAATGTGATATAGAACAAAATCTTGAAGTGTTAGCGCTTTCAAATATGATTTACTAAAATAATGAATCTAACCAAAAATTCTAAGCATGATTGCTTCTAAATTTTAATCCATTGTGTGGTCACCAAATGTTAATGGGTTTTCTATTCCCATCAATTTTTAACTCTTAAGTTTCTCAACAACAAGTTCTAAAAAAAATAACAAGTACATATGAAAATAAAAAAGTCTATGTACAATTCTTACAACATGTAATCAGACTGTTAAAACTATAAAAACTAGAATTGAGAGAAATAGTCGCTTCATTATTTGAAGTAGGAACAAAAACAAAATGGTTAAGTGATAAAGTGATTATCAAAATATGAAGTCCTCCTAGTTATATACAAACTAATTCAAAACTTAAATGGTCCAAATGGATCATTCAAACAATCATTACTCGATATAAACAGTAACAATCCCAAAAAAATTCAATAATTTGATTGTTTAACTACTTGTCCAACAAACTATCTATCAACCTATTTGTTAACGTAGTGTAATGTTACTTGTCCAATTCTATAACTGGTTATGTTTTGTCATAGGTTAAGTTAGGTCACAGGTTAGGTTAAATAGTAACATGTTACATTTAACACTTGTTAAATACATTAACCTATTAAGTCACCTATTAAGTCACCTATTACAAAATTTAGGTAATAAAAACATTTGTAGTACTGTGCCATGGCATTGAAAACTTGAATGTCTTTAGGCATATGGACAATAGCTGGATTTTTTTTCAAATCCTGTAGCTTGCCTTCTTTGGATACAATGTAACCCAAAAGGACCCAAAATGAATGAGAAACATGCATTTTTCAAGATTCAAGTTAATACTAAATTATTTATATTTATCAAAGCACAATCATAGTTTTATTAAATGAGTGTTTAAATCATTGAACACATTGAAGTCATTCATAAATAGTTTCATGAAAACTCCAAGATAGTCTTTAAAGGTTGTATTCACTGCCTGTTCAGAGGTTGGTGGAGCATTATTGAGTTCAAACGGCATGACTACCCAAATGAATGTTCCCAATTTGTGGTGAATGCAATCTTGTACCTATTTTCAAGGGCAATAATGATTTTGTGATAATAGGAAAATCAATCCAAAAATGAATAAACTTTGTGACTTACTACTTTGTTTAAAACCTCTTCTATAAATGGTAAAGGATATGAATATTTCTTGGTTGCAGCATTGAATGACCAAAAATTCATGCAAATTTGAAGTTTTTTCGATACCACGATGATGGGCAATAAACATGCATTTAGTTTCCACTACAAGAAAACAAGGTTTTTTTATTAGCAAAATTAGTCAAAAGGTACCCCAAATGCCCCTTGTCCAACTTGACCAAGGTGCCAACTTGGACAAGTCTTTTTCGACATGGCCACTTTGATTGGGGTTTTTTTGTGGTCTTTTTGGTTTTTGTTACTAGATTTTTTTATTGTCTTTTTATTATTATTCAACAATATATAATAATTATATTTTAAATAATTATTATATTATATTATTATATTATAGTATATATAATTATTTATTAAATCTATTAATTTATAAATCTAGCTACCTACATTACTTAATATTTAATGTACAAAATAAAATAAAATAATTTACCTACCTACATTATTTAGCCTAATGCCCTTAGGCGAGATGGCCAACCTTATACCAACTTGTGTAGGAGGCCTAGGCTAACTATTTAAGCCATACATAGCCGATGTTGTATGTGTGAAGACTTGAACTTTTCACCTCCACTTTGAGGAGTCTTTAGTATTGATTTCTGCACCAAAAATTGCAACACTAAGGATTTCAATAAAATGATGGTTTGGATTATAAACAAATATGGTTTTGTCATACAAAATATTTTTTTCTTCTTTGTCTATAACACCTTTCCATTAGATCATAACACAACAAAACCTCAAGATGTTTGGTGTTGTTATCCAAATGTTTAATTATTGATATTGTTTGTATCGTTCCATTGCCTTCAATGGTGATCACATTGTTTCCCTAATCATGAATGATGCATGCATTATGCAATTAGGGTTGGCTTAACAACATGGAATAAGTGAATCCAAAACATTGTTTTTAATTATTGTGAATGTCACAATGTATGGAATTCCATGGATTTGGATTTTGAGATCCTTAAGAGTTTGACTTGTTTTGTGATGGTTTGATTTGCCATCCAAAATGTATAGTGTTAGTTTAGGATTGGGCAACCTTAATCACTTTTATAGTTCCTCCATCATGATGTTAATGTTATATCCTCCATACAGTAGGACATCTTCAATGACATTTTTGCCAACATGAACTTGTATCACAACCATGTGAGGGTTAATCACCATCGATGTGATAATTGAATTTGGTCTTATTGCAATGATATTTTTTCTGTCGGGAAAAAACATGGTAGCAACATATTGTTTTAAATTAGGAACAATATTGAAAAGTTGACCCAACGTGAGCATATGCTTACTTTTCAATAGTTGATGGCCTATTTCTTCTAGGACCGAAATGGTTCTGGTGGTCCTTTTTTTTGGTGCAATTGGATTAGGGTTTTCGACATTTGAGTTAAAACTCCTAGTGATGTTAGTTCTAGTAAGAGTTTGCATACTAGCTTTAAGTAGTTTTATTCGAGGTTCTTTTTACTACATGTTTTTTATACCTTCTTCAGACGATCGTTGAAGCTTTTTCTCTTCTTGCCAATTTGCCAAACTCTTGTTCTTATGGGGTCCTTTCTCCTTGAATACCACATTTTTTGGTAATTGACTACGAGTGGGTGAAAGCACGATAAAGTGTACAATTAAAAATACTTGTTAGTCTACTTGTCAAATGAACAAAAAGTAGGACCAAAACCCATCACAAAATTGTTATACATTTGATCTTTTTAGTTGAATGATAAATAAGGGTGAAAACATACTAAGGGTGAACCACTTTTGTTCAAAAAACGGTGATGTATAATAAGTATCATAGTACGCAATAAGTTAAAATCTTGATGGCATCCTTTGGTTATCATAAACACGAGTAAAAAACTTTAAAATTTGCACAACAACATTTTTGAATTCAAAGTTCATTTTGAGTCAAAATTAATTTTGATCCAATGATAAGATGAGCAGGATTGGATAAAATCAATGTACACAAAATATATAACTTATAGTTTTTCAATGGCCATAGGGCCTCATGTTTATGATTCATGAAACGTTACCAATCAAAAGAAAATTGAAAAAATAATGCAATGCCCATCTATAAAATCTCCTCCTTTTTGATATGGTAATGGTTTTTTCTTAAAAATAAGATATTATTAAGCATTCATTATTAAACAAATGCAAAAAAAAACACATTTTTTGAATGGAATTTCATCCAGAAACTTTAAATTTCTAAATTGTCCTAGATTTAATTGATGTATATCAATATCATACATCATAAAAAAATTCACCCAAGAATTCCATCCACAACTTTAGTTCTGAAGTATATATTCAAATTTTCAAACTTTGTGATGGGTATTATTTTGTCACAAATACATTCTAAACATTCAAATTTTTTAATGTTTGTTGAATTTGTCAAAATAATTGATTAGATGAAGTCTAAAACTAATGAAATATACTTAAAACAAGTAAAACAATCTAAGATGTGATGTCCATACATTACCAAAGAAATTAATTACAAAAATATTATATGTGTGATTACAATTTTGGGGGGGCTTAGTGTGTTTTCACCCATAACAAGATTTTTTTTCATTATTATGCATTATTTTTAAAATTTGCATTGTAACAGTAGGTTTCAAGCAGACTTTTCTAAATGCAAATAACTTTTAAAACCTACTTCATACATATATATTTCATTAAATTTTCTAATGAAAAAAGTAGGTTTGAACACCATGTTGACCAATCAATTTCAAACTTGCTTATTTTCTACTTTTATTATTCCAATTTTTTTGAAATTTTGTAGTTGATTTACAATAAACCCAAATGAGGGTTCAATAGTTTCAAAATGAAATTTAAGTAAAATTTGAATCTACTTTCTTCTGTTTTCGTGAGAAATTACCTTTATTTAAATGATTTTTTGGGTCTTTTTTTTTGGTATATTTTACCATGTTTTCATCCGGGTAATAATTGCTAGGACCATGTCGATAACAACGTCTTCCTTTTTAGCTTTGACCACTGTTTCTTTTCCTTGAACATTGCCTAAGTTGCATCCTTATGGGGACAGTCATAGATTTTATGTTTAATGGAATTATAGATGAAGCATTGATAAATGATGGAACCAAATTTATTCACTTCTTTTTGGCTACCTTTATTTCCAAATTTAATTTTTATACCTCCATTAGATTATGCCAAAATTCCATTCATTGTTATCTATTTTTTTGTCTTTAAGCTTGTTGTTTGGTTTGTCAAGATTCCAATGACAATGCTCCTTCTAATGTCCCAGCTTATTGCATGGTTGTAGATCATATTTTTCCATCTTCCTTTGACAACTTTTTCATGTTTGGTTGGTTCCAACAATTTTCGGTATTCATTTGCATCGCCCATACTTTCTTCACAAGTAAGTGTAGCTTCCTTGTGCACAAACAAGTGTCCTTCTTCATCCTTGTTGTCATTATTCGAAGATACGGTTGTAGTCATGCTTGAAAAAAAACGGTCAACAAATTTTCATCTGTTTAATTTGTCTCCAATTGAAGACGGTCTGCCCTTTTTTTCATTGTATGGTTTTCTAGTGAGAAGTATTCATGGCATCCTAGGGTTGTGCTTCCTTTCAAAAGAATTATCATCATCATCTGAAGGCTCCCCATGATCTATTACAACCTAGCTTGTGCAACTTGCAAAACTAACTTTGGTGTTGTAGTAATGTTAACAAAGGGATTAGAAATTGGAGGCCACATTGCAGGAACACTCCTTATGCCATTATAACTAAAACCAAAATATAGTGTATATGGTCCAATAGGAAGAGACATTGAATTTGGAAAACCTATCAAATTTTGTTCAATGATATTTTTGATAATGGGGACATAAACAAGTGGAATAAATGATTATTTACAAGGTGATTCTAGTAGGGTCGAAGGATAAATTGATTATTGAACATTTGGAACAAAATTTTGAACATGTATTGATAGGGAATAAAGTATATATAATCAGTTGGTATTATTTGTGTTGGCAAAACTCGACTGGATTGGTAACAACAATTTTCTAATTTGTGATTTAAACCTTAACAAAAAATGTATGCTAAAAACAAATGAGGAGAAGCATGAATGTTAAAAACAAGGGTTACCGAAATTTCTTGGTGGAACTCCTTTTCATCTGAAATACTCATCCTTAAAGACTACACTTCATACATCATTGAAAAATTCCTTCCCTTGAAAGTGTCACAGTTCATGAATGCACATTTGGAGTAAATCAATTTCATTCTATTTAGCATGTGGACTTGTCATAATAATCTCATGGTACCAAAAAACTTGATTTTAGGTAGGGTCCCAAATCGATTCCTATGAAGTTTCTAGTTTGGTCGTGATACATCACAATTTCGATGGATTGTTTTCAATAGGTCGTCCAATTTCCAATTTAGTATTTTTAGTAATGTCCTCCAATTTTTTTTGCTCCCCATTATGAAAAGTCATAGCCTCCTCTATGTTAATCTTTGGCAGCTCAAATCTCTCCAAGCTGCATGTGTGCCCTACTTCAACACTTTCCTACAAAACTTGCTCCATTTTTTTTTCATACTTTTATCAACATTGTTGGCATATTGTAAAGAATTACAAATAATTTATAAACTACAAGTTATTTTGGTTTTTATTCTATTGTCAAAAAGTAATCATATATTCGTGGTAGAGTCAAATAGTTCTAACCAATATTTGTCCAAAAAGGAATGACATTGAACCTTAAATTTAGATTCAATATCCATGGCATGGTTGCCAAATGTTAAGGCCATCTGGTGAATTGTCGGGCTTTGGAAATAATAAATTGGGGAATAAAAGATAAAATTTTATTTTTTTCCTTGGATAAGCAAAAAGCTAAACAAAAAAAAATGGTTGTTAAAATTAGTAGGATAGATTCATAAACCTTTTATTAAAAAAATCTAAAATAAATACAAGTAAAAAGACCTTATCCACAAAAAAAATACTTGTAACATACGAAGAGAAAACAACTAGTAGAACTTCTATGTACAAGAATAGGACCTAGAGTTATTTTACTCCAAAAACCCCCTATATAGTCCTCAAAGGTACAAAACTTTAAGTACCTTCAAGAAAACTATTCTAAAACGGTGGATCAAATAGTTAGCCTAATCCCAAAAATTTCAATCTTAACATTAATCATTCGAATCTAGTAAGTAAATCTAGTTGAATATGAAGTTTGGTAAGGAACATTTAGTAACACATTTTGAGAATGAAAAATTAGTAACATATTTCAATAAAGAAAATCCAATAATTAATTTCGATAAGTTTCTACCTTCAACAAAGGTGTATGTTGTACCTTGCTTGGAACACCTTACTCGAATTTGATTTCCCCATCTGTTCAACTGGTTGGTCCAGTTATACATGACGTCATCTTCCTCCACACAAACATTCCTTGAAGAGATTTCAGGAAGTGGTGGCACAAAACTAAATCCTTTGTCCTTTCGAACAAGAAGTGTGAGTTTATCAAGAACATCTACAATGATTTTTAAGTAAGAATTTGAAGGAGAATGTCCATTGCTTGAATTTTAGAAAGTGAGAAGGATTAGAATTTTACCTATTTTTTCTTGTTTCCATGTTGGCCTTGTGTTCATTGGGGCCTACTTTCCATGGATTCTAAGGTGGGTGTTTTTTAGGTAGGATTTGATCTCCTAGATCTTTCTAGATCATTATCATGGAACAACAAATATCCCACCATAGTGATCCAAAAACTTGTTGGCAAACTTGATAATTGAAAAGATATAATTTTCCAAATGGAGATCCCAAGTTGGGATAATGGATGGAGGATTGGAAACAAATGTGATTGACAAATTGGAGATGACTTCTCCAATGAATAGACCAATAGTCTGTTAATGAAACTTTTACACAAGATGAATAGATTCAATGATTGATGTAAACTTTGATAAGGTGGTGAACAAGGTGGTGAAGGCATTGAAAAGGAGAGAATGGAGTCACAAGCAAGTTTTTATAAATGATCCATATGGATATAATTTTAAGTTCTAAGATTTCATTAGTGTAATCTTTAACTAGTAAAATTTTGACAAATGAAAAAAAATCCATTTCAAAAGGACATCTGAAAATAAGGTCCAATTTTGACCCTTTAAAAGTTGATGACTACAATTTGATTAAAGTTTCACCCAAAAGAAAATTCACATTTAATTTCATGACTTCATTTTTCAACCCATGTTTAGTCGTGCTATAAAAAATTCGGAATGGAATTCAATATGAATTCTTGAATTTCTTAATAATTCAATCAATTGATCAATCCATAGTTTTGACTTCAAAAGTCCATTATTGATAATGAACACATTATTTGCAAAAAACAATTGTGCAAATGCCATCCTAATCAAGTTGTTAGTCTAGAATAAATCATTAAAATTTTAATGTATTTAAGATTAAATTATTCACCATAAGCATTTAAACACAAGGCACCCTTCAAAAATTGCTACTATGATTTGAAAAGTGAACCACCATACCTTACATTCACCCCTTTCAAATTGTGTTCAAAGAATGGAGTTGAATTCATGTGGGCAATCCAAATACCATCCATAATCCTAAAGGTGGGTAGAAGCCTATTCCTTTAGAAGGTCTATTTTTGTACATGGTATTATCAACTTTTGGATCACACTAGATTTTCAACATGCTTGGGATCCCATCAATTACATTTTTCGTGACAAGAACATGAACAAAATACTTGTAATTTTTAGTTGGATTTCATGAGACAAAAAATCTATGAACCATGAGTTCTAATGTAGAAACTTGCATGAACAAAATTGTTAAATTTCATGTAGAATTTCCAAGAACAATCATACCCTAGTTAACACACAAAAAATTGATCACATGTTTTAGTGAAAGTGAAATGGAAAGGTAATTCCATTAAAAAAATGAAACTCAAATTCCTTTAGCTCTCCATGACACCCAATTAAATGTATTGTATAATTAAAAATAAAGAGATTGATACAATAAGGAACACAAATGAAATCAATGTACTTACTTCAATGCAATCATCTTGCAAGTGTGTCTAAAAAATGAATGGTGTGCATGATATCTAAAAGTAGTTTGAACATTGCCTTGCACATGTGTTATGCATAACATGATATTTGATTCTTAATGTGTGCATTGCTTCAAATTCCATATGCATTGTAATTAAAGTTTAAACTAAAACCCTAACGATCTTGTAATTTAGCCTTACGATATGACACCCAAAGAATTATCCCCATACGGGTGAAATGATGGTCAAAGGAGCCAAGGTTGCCAAGGTAAAAGTCCTTTTCCAAGGACTACACATGACATGTGTTATTTTTGCGTTGGTTTATAACTTAAAATTACGTATTTCAGATACCCCATTTAACAATGTATTTTAAATATAAATATATTTTGACTAAAAATTGACTTGATATCATGTATATTATGCATGCATGCCCTCTATCACATATATATAAATAACTTTTATTAAAACCACATTTTTAAAATCCATAATTTTGAAGGTCAAAAGTTCTTTTGAGCCAAATGTGTTCAAATGGATTATAAAAACAATTTTCATTAGTTCAAATCCTTTTGTCCTTCTAATTGTCAATGTTAAAATCCTCTTCAATTTTCAAAAGAAATTATGCACATTTGGTAGAAAAAAGGACGTTTGGAAAAAACAAGTGTCCATTTTTGAAGTTTGAGTGCTTTGAACATGTGAAAACATATTTGATTGGTGTCAAGCTTTGAGAATGTAAACTTTGTAATTAATGGAAAATATTCCAAAAAACATTATGACAATCCAAATTATTATGCTTCCCTTGTGATTTTTCAAACATACAAAAATGCAATTTTAAGAAGTGTCCATTCACTAGGTGGTTCCTTTGACTTTGATTTTACCTAGATGCTAAGTATTTAAAAAAAGAAGAGGAAAGAACTTGATATATTAACACCATGAATCAAAAGAAAGAATAATGTCAGATTTGCTTCAATTTGACCTTTTTATAATGTTTATGAAATTGTAACATGTATGCAAGTGTTTCTTCAATTTGAGCATTATCCTACACTTGCGCAATGCAAAGACTAATTACACATTTTATCAACAACATTACAAGCCTACTTTTACCTCCAAAACCATGGCAGGAGAAGCTTGGCCTCCATGTGTATTAACAATGCCTACCCATTTATGCACATGCTGACAAGTATGTTAATTACAGTGTTGATGTGCATAACACCTTAGAGCATGCAAGCCTTATAATGCTTTACATAACAATTGTTATAACACAACCCAACAACATTTCAAGGTTGTACAAAACATTATCGAAAAAAAGTTAATTCAACACCCATTTCTTCTTGAGTGCAATAAATTATAACCCAAAGGGAACACACATAATAATAACCTTATAAAGTTGGAGCTTACCATTTGTGGATGAATACTATCCATCAATATTCATAGTAGCCTATTTGTTTTATAAACAATGTTTTTTGAGAAATTAAAATTGTCTTAAAATTAAAAGTAGATTAATTTCTTCTCTAAATTGGTTTGATGGGTTTTAATATCTTCATAAGGTAATTGACTAATAGGTTGTTTTATAAATTATACACATGTAGTTGTGTAGTCATAGGGTAGTCATAATGTAGTCACAACCATGATTAAAGTTAAATGACTAAACAAAATATGATTAGATGACTAAAACTAAGACATCTAGTCATAAATTGTCCTAGCCATGAAAGACATGTTTTGGCATAGTGTTGTTGATCATAACATCCATGTTGTTCATCAAGGTTTAATAGTGAAGATGTTTAATCCCATGATGAAAGAGATATACATGGCAATTATTGATGAAATCAAAGCTGCAACAACCTATGAACTTCCTACTTTAGTCATTATAAAGACCACATGATATTGTGCAATGTTTTTTTACTTTTTTGGTTTTGAAATATTGGTTTTTCTTTTCAAATTTACAACCAAAAGAATTCCAATTTTTTCATATCCATAGTGCAAAAGTTTGCCCCCAAAAAAATCACAAATAGTGTGAGCAACTAGGTCCTATGATACTTTTTAAATAATTGATCTTGTAAGCTATCTTTTTTATTGCTTGGTTTTGCTCAATATAGTCTATTTTTGTAAATGCAAATCTTTGTCATTGATGGCAAAATTTTCTTCACAATTTCCAACACCACACACCATGTGGATCCATCTCGCATGATCTATCCACAATATTGGTTAAATCCATAATGCAAGGGAAATTTTGCTTTTCACCTTTAGATAATTAAACTACAATATGGATATTCCAAGCAATTATTTACTGTTGACAAGTTTAAACCAATTGTTGAACTTGACCCAATCCTATCATTGGTAACATTTCACATGCAAGTTAAATTGTTCAAATTAACAATGCAATCTAGTGTGATTGCAATGATGCAAAAACCCTTTGAAATTAATCTAGTGATTAAAATATTTGTTAAATCTAGTTGCACATGATTAAGAACTCTCATTTGCATCACCAATTGTCAGATAATAATATAATTGTAAACATGGCAATTGCTATAGTCTTGGGATTTGTACGAGATGAAAACACTTTTAATATGTTGAATTTCATGAAAACAAAGTTGCACAACTTGTTGATTATGCATTCATTAATTTTAGTGGGCATGAAATACCAACCCTTCTATGACCTACAAACATTCCTTTATGATGTTGCATATGATTCTTAAAAGGTTGTTAAAGAATGGTAATGTGACAATTAAATGTTGTTTTCACCAATTTTTTTTCCTTTTGGTTTTCATATTGGACCCATAATTGAACAACTCATGTACTTTCTTTCAAAATTGATATTTTGGAAGCAATGAACACTAACATTTTGGGTTTAATGCACTTTGGTAGTTTGGAAAATTATTGTCATAAGAGTGATTTCTACAATATTTTTATTTGATCTTGTCGAGTTATGTGTTTGCATCATACCTTGGTTGAATTGAAAGAACCATAAAACTTGGTGGTTATATATTGTGATTTTTATAATTAGTTAATTGAAACACGAGTTAAATTCAGTAATAAGTGCCACCAAAATAGAAGATTGAATCTTTAAAAATAAAATATTTTGTAAAATATGTTTGAAATCATAATTTGCAAATCAAAAAAATAATTTTAATAGTTATGACCTAAAAAGATGTTGGATTGTATTATAATGTAAAGGTATGCATAAATAATGTTTTATAAAAAATCATTTTCAAATCATTTGAAGTCTTTTAAAAAGTCCTTTAAACAATGAAAAACTTTGGTTACAATTTTTAAAGTGTTTTTGGTTATTCCATGTACTCTTTAGATGTATTTCAATTTATTTCAAATGATCCCATAATACATTAAGATTATTGTTGTATAAATTAATCCAAAAAATATAACATCAATTTAACTAATGACTTACTCAATTAAAATTAAACAATGGTTACATGCTAGAATAGTTCCTTATATCTAATTTGTTACCAAAAGTAAATATGATCATGATTCAAGTCTAAAATTCATGATATGTAAAACATCACATGAATAGCAACAAAAGGCCATAATCATCAAGACCTACATATTAGCATTATTAGTGGGGAGACCCAATAAAATAGTAAAGAAAAACATTGTGTTTACTGTGTATTATGAAATAATCAACAATTCAACAATTGAGATTATTATGAGTTGGGTTTTATTTATTTTATGTAACTTACAATTTCATGGGCATTTTCTATATGTAACCCAATTTGATTTGATTTTGTTTGAATTTGACAACACATTTTGGTTATTGCTTCATTAAATTTGTTGCCAACCACTTCAAATTCAGAAATTCTATTTGGTTAAGTAGCCAAACAACATACATTTTGCTAATTAACTTCACCCCACCAATTTAAGGTTTTGTGAATAATTTGAAATACTCCAAAAAAGTAAAGGCCACATGTTTACTCTTTGTGAAATCCATAAAAACCATTTTATTATATATAGATAAGCTAAAGGTGAGTCTTTTCACGATTAGCATGTTGGTAACAAATATTGGGATCATTAAAAAAAAAGATTTTTTTATGAAGGGTAATCAAAGTGGGTCTTTGCAAAAAGAAAACATCGAACTTTGGGATGCTAATGCCTAAATTGCCAAATCTAGCCTTAAAAAAAAGTTTAAATGCCTTTAAAAGATAAATATTTACATATTTTTGATTTTTTTTGCTTTGGTTTAGTTGGCCAAGAATATTTTTCCAATGATGCATTGTTGAAATCTATCATGGAGACTTTTTTGGGGGGTGGGTTTTGTTCCAAAGAAAGTCATTTAACATAATTCACACATGTGAAGAAAGTTAGTCTAGAGTTGGATTCCATCCCCAATAAATCTTTTTCTTTTCTTGCGCTAACCATGTTGGTAACTAATTATTATGTAACTAAGGAGTTCTAATAGCAACAATCTTTTTGAATTTGTTGCTCCCTTTCAAGGATCCTCACATTCACCTTCTCATTCCAAAACTTGCAATGTTTGTATCTTATTTGAAACATCACATTTTGGCTTGAATTTTTTTTCATGAATGGGTAGCTAACTTGGACATGGTGAAGGTGTTAAAAGGCTAAGGTAAACTTTAGGAATTTTTGGACACAAAATCTAATTATCAGATTTTTATCAGTTTCACTATCAAAATTGAGTTATCAAAAACGTTTGCATATTTTTAGTACCAAAAAATTAGAAAGTTGATTTAAATTTTCATATTAGGTTTTCAAAAGGTAGATTAGATTTTCTTTTAGTTATAGATTGATTTTAAATGTTTTACCTATTTTTGGTGGGATCATTGTTTTGATCCTTATCCCTATGTTGGAAGACCTTGTTCATTATATTTTTGATGTTAAGTAATTCAAGTCATTGTATTCTTGAAGTTTTTTTTTTCATTAAAGCTTTTTGTTTTTGTGCTTTTGAAGTGATATTTGTTTTGAAAATTGAAATATTTGCATGTTCAAATGTTAATATTATTTTTTCTAGCTTTGTTGAAGTTTTTGAAAGGAACTCAATAATATATTTGTACTATTAATTTTTAATTTTTTTTTAGTCACAATGTCAAAACGTGGCATTTATGACTACAAAAATTTAGTTGTATGTGCCATCTATCACTAGAGTTGACTGCATGACTACCTAGTTCAAATGACCATGTCATAAATCTCACTAGTTACATTAATCGCAGCCACATTAACGATTATGGTTCACCATGATTATAGTCTCAAAGGACATAGTCCTAAATTTAGTGAGACACATGGCAACTTCACAAAGTGCCATGTGTCACAATATTTTTAAAAACCATTTTTTTTTTTTTTTTCTAATCAAATATTGTCACGTGCTAGCTTCTAACGTAAGGGACCTAGCCTAAAAAACCTACCCTAGGCAACTTAACCTAGGCGTTAAAAAAACATCACAAGCTAGGCAAGGCCACTAAAGTATTTAGACATTTAAATGTTAAGGTGTTTAAGTGCTTAGGTGTCAAGGTTTACAAGTGGGAGGATTTGAACTCCCCACCTCCACTTTGGGGAACAAGTCTTTAACCATTGCACCACATTATTTATATATAATAAAATTTACTTACCATTAATTTATAAACAATAATGTTTTTAGCTCAAGTTAACCTAACTCACCATAGGCTAACCTAGGTTGGTCTAAATTAATTTAAGCCTAGCCTTGGTTAACATGGTTAACTTAGATTAATTTAAGCATTCCTAACTTAAATGTAGGCCTATTTACCATAAACTAACATCGACTTAGACTAAGGTAAAATAAGCTAAATTTGATTAAATTAAGTTAAACACAATTGTTTAAGCTAAACTTGGATAAATTCGGCTAAATTAAAATATTGAGGATAAACTTGGATAAATTTCAGCTAAATTAGAATATTGAAGATAAACTTGACAAAACATGGCAAAACATGATTGTTTAGGTTAAAGTTAGTAAAATTTGGTTAAACATGACTATTTAGGTTAAACTTGGTTAGATTTAATAAAACTTAACAAAATTTGACAAAAATTTAAAAAATTAGGCTAAACTGGGATATTGTGGTAAAACTTGGCAAAACATGGTTAAACATGGCTATTTAGGTTAAACTTGGTTAAACTTGGCAAAACTTAGTTAAACATGGTTATGTAGGTTAAACTTAACTATGCTTGGAAAAACTTGGATGAATTACGTTAGGGTATTGAGGCTAATCATGACTAAACATGGCTACTTAGGTTAAACTTGGCTAGACTTGGCACAATCTAAATAAATTAGGTTAAATTAAGGTATTAAGGTTATATTTGGCTAAACATGACTATTTTTATATTAAACTTGGCTAGACTTGTCAAAACTTAGATAAGTTAAGTTAAAATAGGGTATTGATGTTAAACTTGGTTAAATTTGGTTAAACATGGCTATTTAGGCTAAACTTGAATAGACTTGGCAAAACATGGCGAAAAAAAAGTTAATTTTAGTTAATTTTGTTTCAATTTGATTAATTTGGTTTTTTTTAAACCAGCTAAAATTGGCTAAACCAAACTAAACTAAGTTATTTATATTTTTCTAAGTTAAAATTAGGATATTTAAACTAAGATAAATTAGTCTAAATTAGTTTAAATTATGCTAAATTAAGCTATAGTAAATTAAATTGTGTTAACGTAAGTCAATTTAAGTTTTGGTAAACTAAATTAGACCACTTAAACATTTGTTTGTCCATTTCAAATTAAATTGAATTTGGTTATATTTTAAATTCAAATATTGTTTCAATATGAATAGACTAGTTGTGTAGTCATATTCTTAATCATAATTACTTTTAGTCCTAATTATAGTCATATGTATAGTCATGTAGTCATAATTTTGACCAAAGTCATTAAGATATTAATAACTAAAGACCATATATGACTACATGACTATGTTTGGACATTGGTTGCAAAATGTCCTAATCAACAAAACCACATTTTGGCGTTGTGTAGTGGCTATTTATCATTATGAAATTGCAAGCATATATTTCACTCCATGTTCCTATTTTGTTTACTTCAAAATTTAGGATATTATTGGGTGATTTTAATAGAGGGCCATATTATATTACATGCATTAGTCCACGATAAAAGTTTTTGTTGGCTTATGAAACTTCAAATCCAACCTTGGGCATCACTTTTTCAAAATGATATGAACTCAATCTAGCCTTATTATCTCATCATCCTTTGCTTGATTTTGGCTAAATCTTTTGTCAAAAAACTATGAGAGTGTAAACTTTCAATCTAAAGATTGGATTTGTAATCCAATTCATGGATGAATATGTTGAAAGAAATATTTAACTAAGACCTCAAATGTAAGAGGTAAAATGGTTGTACAATGAGCTTAGAAATTTAAGGGTTAATATGAATTTCAGGTTATAATGTTATGTGATACAAACACTTACATTTACATGGGGCCATGTAAAATGTAAATGAATTAAAAAAAATTCCCCCATGTAAATGTAAGTGTAAAAAACTTATTTACATGGCACTTAGTTGGTTTTACACAATGGGTGGAATGTATATACATTTACCTACACAACACTAATGTATATTACTTTGGGTTGAACTTTTCTAAATTATTTTTAATACCTTGGCATGTGTGTGTGAAGTTAAGTGCTAGCATTGTTTTGTATTGTACACATGTTTTTGGATGTAGTTCCCATTTTGTTTAAATGTTGTAATATGGAAGTGAAGAGTGATAAAATGTTAGTTTATTCATGTTATGTTATGAATCTTATGCTATAAAATGTAGAAATGCTATGTAACATTAGCCATGGTATCTTTCATAGGAAAACTAAATAATCTAAATTCTAATAGCTAAATGACATGTGATACAACAATTAATGTATCAAGCCACTCTGTGTTATTGATTGATGTGTGGTGTTTGGTCATATATTATTTTTAGAAGTGTGAATTAAGTTTTACTTGAATTCTCTAGCTTATCAACCAAGGTGAGATCATGTGCCAAAACTTATTGCATTTATATTTAGATTTTAGGATTGTGCCCACATTTAAAAAGTTCACATTGATGGATACTCATGGTCAGATGTAATGACATTAGAATCCCATCATGATTGCTAGGACTATGATGTATTGGATAGCAATAGAAGAAGACAAAAAAATGCACAAAATACACAATGTAACTTGCAAATTCATACACCAAATGTGAGGAACAATGTTTTTATTATAAGATTCAAACACAATGTCTTAATGTTTTCTTGACACATACAATTTGACAAAAAAAAAAACCATCCTAGATTCTCATTTTCCAACAACAAAAAAAACACAAACTTGCAATAACCTAATGGAACAAAATCACTTGAATAAAAAAACTTGACCACTAAATTACTTGAACCCAAAAATGAACTTAAATAAACCAAGGAAATGGAATTATCCTTGAAGATAACACTGTAATGTGAAAGGAGATTGTCTAACTATTGTACAATCTGATCTAATCCTGGATTTTAGGCATAATTGCATCAACCGTCTTGTTGTGACGGCGCTCCATCATTGTTGCATGAAAATGCATGGT
>Ga0116231_10003010_pt1 | contig 35187 bp, 25 predicted proteins | sample S1TSphgellanicum_2_FD_89695 | JGI IMG/M metagenome (GOLD analysis project Ga0116231, IMG submission 89695) | Host-associated microbial communities from peat moss isolated from Minnesota, USA - S1T2_Fd - Sphagnum magellanicum MG | ecosystem: Host-associated > Plants > Peat moss > Unclassified...
AAAAAACATATATATATTGTTTTTTTATTTATTTTTTTTTTTTTTTTTTAAATATATATATATATATATATATATATATATATATATATATATATATATATATATATATATATATATATATATGTTGTATTAATGTTTAAAATATTGATAAACCTAAATGAATAATTAGGTCATCCATGTAGGTTAGTAGATTTTTAAATTTTCAATACTAGGTGGTTATCAAAAATCAAGAACAAACTCATATGTTATCAATAAGCAACTTAACAACTGGGTCAAAATTCAATAGCTAGCGAACATTAGTATCTACTTAAGATACCTCCCTAATCTTAAATAGGATGATCTTAAATAGTTGTTCAATGAGATTGTTGGTGCTCACATCAAAAAAACCTTTTTTTGATAGCTTCATGGGACTACTAAATTTAGATATACTTGGAAGGGTTTGCTACACAAGGCCCTTAAGAGAAGATGTGCTCCTATAGAAGTACAAAACTTTACACATCATTAAGATCATATTAGAATATCGTCCCCCCAAAAAGAACTCCCATTGAAAAATATTCTACATCATATCTAACAACTAATTTAACTTCTATGTTAGATAAATCAAGGGGAGTTCAATTAGTTTTTGCTAGACAAGATATGAAAAACACAATAAATACAAGAAACAAAGGAATTTAGAACTATATTTGTTTTTGTGTCATCACAATCTCATTGAAATTACAAGAATCTTCTAAGGTGAACTAGCACCCACATTCGTATCTTCACCTTCTTGAGTTAGGCCTTTTAATGACCATATTTAGTTGAACAAATGTTAAATTTGAACTCAAAAATCTTGATTTACTTTTCAAATGAGATATTTACCAATGTGAGGTCACGGGTATGAAGTTTGGATAGAAAAACTCTTTGAGTATTTGAATAGGCATATATATTTATATATGTATAAGTCAGAGGTGAACTTGGCAAGACCTAGGACTCAAATCATAATTGGTTCATAAACTTGTGCTCACCTCTACATTCAACACATAATTTTTTTATATCATAATCATAATCAACCCACAAAGAAATGCATAGATAGATATTTGTTTAATCATTGGGTCATTTTTATAACCATATTCAACACCTAATAAAATACAAGGTCTATTTTTTCTGAAGCAATTGGCTTGATATAAGCAAGATGATAGCTTGGATTATAAAAAAAGCTGAACGAGTGGGACATTGTGTGAGTTTGATCCACTTACATGTTCAAAACTTATGTAACAAAATTGAAATATGTATGGCATTTGTGTTTAAAAAGTCTATTGATAAACTTTTTTGCTCTTTCTTAAAAAAAGAATTTTGATTTTGTGTTTTTAGGTGTTGGTAGTAGGTAAAATAAAGATAGGTTGGTAGTCTGAAACCCATGTCAAAGTTTCATAAAATATATATATCAAAAAATTTATCAAAAAAACCCCAAAAAACCAAGTTTTAATCACAGAACCCCCAAATATCCAAAAATATATCCGTACTAATATTTATCAAAGAACCCAAAAAATCTTAAATTATGAGTAATATATGTAAAAGGAGTTTTGCTAAATAATTATGGCATATACATGGTTGCAATAATATTCAAACCCTTGGTTCTACCTCATATTCGCCCTATTCAGTTTCTTAAAACTAAGATTTGGACAATTCTTAAAAATTGAAAATTTTCAAACAACCGAACTTGAACAATTTTGAGAATTTTATTTTGTGTGGAAACTGGACCCAACTATTATTTTTAAAACAAATATCCATTCCACATTGATATTTACCATGGTTGCAATTAAGCCAAAAACAATTCAAGATTTTAACCATGGTATCAAATCATGTGCTGTTTTTTCAAGGCACAAGGACTTACCCAAATTAGTATAGTAAGAATAATAAGATCAATAGAAACTTTATAAACAAAGTTATTTAAGTTGTAGATCATAATGCTCCTAAAAAAACGTATTTAGGTTAAACCAATTTGTTATAATAATCCCATAAACATCTAGGAAGTATGTAACAAATAAACAAGATATATCTAAAATTTAAATCCGACAATACCATACCTATTCAAAAGTAGGGGTTGATAAAAAGAATTTTGGTTTTTCAAACCATATATGATAGTTTCCTACCATATATCTCTATGCCACTAATTTATTGAATCGTGTCATATATATGATGTGCTTAACCAAGTTTTTATTAAATGAAGTCATAGCAAAATTTGTTACTTGCTAACTTGATAAATATTGTTGTTCAACAATTACGTAATTTGGATTTGTTAGCCTCAGCAACCCCAATAGTATCTTTCAAGCCATCCTTAAAGATATGGGTCTCCTATGACTTGGTTTCCCATATGTTTTTCTATATGCATTGTGGCAACGCTATCTTTGGATGATTTACTCCATTGACATAGACTAAAAATTAGACACCAAGACATGCCTCAAACTTACAAAAGCACCTTACACGGCAAACAATATAATAGCCCAAGCAATTGAACTTAACGTAAATCTAATTTTTGAAACTATTATAAAGTAAATAAATAAACATTACTTGACAAAATGAGTTCTTTTATCATTAATTTAAAACCATCTGAAAAATGTTGTAACAATCCAAACAACCCCACTACATTAAGACCCATTCTATATTGCATAGAAACCAATATTTTACATTCAATTAAAATTTTTAAAGCTATTCCTAATAAAGGGGTATTATTATTCCAAGCATTGTCCCTAAAATATCAATGATATACAATTTCATTTTGTTGGTTTTTTTATAATCTCATTCATGTGAAAAGTTACAAAAAAATGAATTTATAAATAAATAAATAAATCCTTTTTGCTAATGTCCAAAAAACGTTGATTGTGGAGGACTAGAGACTAGATTGTGATTAGAAGGTTAACCCTTGGAGATAGTCTAAAATAAGTAATGGCCTCCCTCAAAGAAAGTTATAAACTATTATAAGAATTTTCGACGTGACAAGTTATTGGCTATAGTTAGAATATAAACACTCACCTTTAGCATATATATATATGTATATATTGGTTGCACGTTTATGACCAATGAAGTAGTTTAATTTTATTCCCGCATTTTGATAACCATGGTTATATACATCAGAACTCATTCTATGATTTTTTGACAACCACAGTTATTAACCCTAAAAACCACATCCAACACATCCAACATACAATGTTAATCATTCCTCCATTCCCACCCACAAAACATGAAAAGTTGGACAGCATAAAGCCGAAGATTATTCAACAACCACCACCACCACCACCACCACCCACAGACCAGGCTTTACAGAAATTCAGGACCATGAGGCAGGACCTGGGTCAATTATTATGGCCCGCCAATCAAAAGCAAGCATTTTCTTTTACTGGCGCTCTTGGAGGGTCGCTGTATTCTCGACATATTTACAGGTCCAAAATGAGTTTCAAGCTAGTGGAAAGGATGTATTTCATCCAAAATATTGTGTACAGACCATGTTATTGCTGTGGGTGGAGATGCTCAAACATATGCGCAACTTGATGACTTTAAGCAGAAGCTGTACCTTGAATGGCGGTGGCGGCTGCTGCAGGGTGATGGGGTGCTTCCAACCGCAAGTAGTCATACATGACACCAGTGAAAGGACCCGACGGTTTTCGTTGAGTGAGGAAAAGAGTGTTTTCTCCAATGTGCAACAGGCCAAATGGAATATCAATGGTCCACAATCGATAAAGCCCATGAATCCCATGGCGAGCAATCGCATTGTCCTTCCCAAATTGCATTGTGTCAAACAATGGCTTACGGGGATTGAACACATTGATGTACACCTACAGACACACACACAGAAAAAAACACACTGACAAAGTATCAGTCCAGCTCGATATTTTCCCTCCTCCAGCTTTGTCCATTTCCCTTCAAATGTGCCACATCAAGATAGTTTTTTAAGAAAAATTTCAGAAAGGGAAAAGAGAACCTGAATGGCCGCATTGCTTGATGCTGCTGTTGCCATTCGAAACTTATATATGCCCGAATCAGTGATGGTGTCAAGATTAAACTTAACCTGCCAGGTGGTAGCTGCATATGTGCCGTCTTCTTTGATCCTGCAACACTCACCACCTACGATTGTAGCTTTTACCCAGGTACAAGGATTTCTCAAACTTGGGAGTCAGTCTTACAACTCAACAACTGTTGAAAATCCCTAATAGAATGGGAAGTTGCTGATTACATGTCACAAATTCATATCAATGTGTTACAATCCCTCCCCACAAACAGGTTTTCTAGAAACCTACCTGTTCAGGTGTGCAAAGAACCAATCTGTCCTCCAATCACTCTTTCCTATTGTGTACACCAAGTCCTGTGTTGGATACAAATCTGTGTATCGCTCCCATAGGCCATACTGACGCCACCTGAGTCATGTTGAAAAACTCTACAATTTCAATCTTTGATTCTCAGTTTTTTTGCTGCCAGATGACAGTTACTCCTGGACAAAAGCTTGTGGATTGATTTCAAAGCAAAAGCTTACCCAAAAACAAAAGTAATATGCCAAATAAGTTGAGGGTTTAGGGTTTAACATGTAAATAGAAGTGCTCCTACAAGACAATGAATTAGGACTAGTGTTTAGTGACCCATCTGCTTTGTGCAAAGCAGAGAGCTTAGAAAGGGATGATTGAATATATCAGAGGGACTACACCGTTGTAGTGCAATCTGCTTAAAATCATATGCAAAAAAAAAGGAAACTCACTTTTCATTGCTGTTAATGTACAGCCTGTTGATGTATTTGGGATTTGGGTCAGGAATGAAAAATTCTGCTGCTGTACGATCTGGGATCCCAATCTCCCAAATTGTCGGACCATCTCGTGGTGGGTAGAACACCATCTCCCCCAAGTCTATTGTTGAACCTGGGAAATTAAATTGACCGCCCAATGCTGCTCTGATCAGCTGCAGTAAAAGAAAACAAGCAATTCCAAGCCTGCAAGAAAAACTAGCAGCATTTCTAAAGAAAACGGTCTAACAGGTACATGCGATATGGGGGGGAGAGGACTGGGTAGAAGATTAATGTATTAACCATGAACTAACCTGGTTGGATATGCAATGATCCCCCAGCATATTTGTAGTCACCAATGACTCCTGGTACCCATCCATAAACATCGTAAACGCCAGTGCGGATATTGTTGATAGTGAAATATCCTTCAGTGTCTGCCTGAGTCCAAAATTGGTAGCCCTGTGTCATACCCACATTTGGGGATTGAACGCCTAGTTTTGAAAGAATGGGTGCGAATGCAGACGTAAGTTTGCATGTAACCCAGGGAATGGGGGGCATCTTCTTCAAGACATTCATTTTTTTTAAAACCCTTTTACAATCCTGTAGTATGTCCTATACTGTAGACAGTGCAAGAGAGGTAATTTAGTGCTTGGGATGTACCTTACTGTCAGTCTGCCAAGAGCCTGCCTCTCCGGGATTTGCCAATCCCACAAATGCATATTTGCCTCCAAATGTACTGGGTTCAGAAAAACTGTCACAATGCAAGCAACAACCCATACGAACTGAGCTATGATTGTGGCTGAAGACATCAATTGCCAGAGTCTAACTAGTAATGCCTGTTGAGAGACCAGGCCAGGGCCTCTTTACTAGGGACACCCATAAGCTTGTAACAGTATGCTAGTAAACAAACTGACAGTGTGGCAACAGCAAAAAAATGTTCCTCTGAGAGCTACATTGTGGATCTGTGGAAAATTTGCATTAGAAATAGCACCTATCGTGAACCAGAAGATGTCCTGACACAGTGCCACGTTCTGATGCTTTCGGGAAGTCAGGAGATTCAGGCCAACAATAAGGCCACGCCCTGATTTCTGCCCATGCCTGCACATGCTACCTATGCCTATCAATCCTCGTGTATGTGAAGGGCCCACATGTACAAACCACAACATCAGGAAGTGCAATACTTGGGCTCTTGTAAAACAAAAGTTCTCCTCCTAACAAATGGCACACAGGGAGGATATAGAATGGAAGTGCAAAAGTGTTGATGGGTTTGAGTAATCTCACTTGTCGTTTGGCATCTTCCCATAGTGTAGAGAGGGGCATTCCAGGTGGTGCAGAATTCAGATATATAAAAACAGGCCCTAAGACCTTTTGCCATGGCTCCCCATCCTGGAAATGAGCACACATCTCTGCTCCCACATAATGAGCACTGTGAAACATCTGCATCATCAACAACACAAAATCGCATCCAACAATTTTTCTTCATGGGTGAGATCAAGGAGCTTCAGTTTGCCTGCCCAAATCACATCATGATGTATGTCTCAGTGGGTTGAGTGTGCACTTTGTGTATGTTTCAAAGTAGTACTATTTTAGTCACAATTGAATGGGGCATGTTATGCAAAGGTCTCAGCATTCGTTCTTTCACTGCAAGGACCATGACCCATATGCATGATTGGGAGAGAATGCATCACTCACTGATAGGCATGTAGGACCAACATGAGATGTCAAATTTTGCTTCAGAGGACCACCATTGCGGAACTCATCACTGGCTGTTATGACCCAGAACCCGACCATGGGGTTGGAGCTCATCCAACCTTGCACCCGATTATCTCGGTTGTCAGTTGCATATTCATACTTGTCATCAACCTGCCAAGTCCAGACAGAAACAAAATTTCTCAAATTGACATATGTTGAGGTAGAGGCCACCAGGTTACAACCAGATGCTTTTTCTGTGTATAAAAACATAGTATGATGATGTTCAAATGCATCATTGGGTGATGTGAAATTCTCCTCACCTCACCACGGAGAGAGGGTTCAATAGGATTTGTGAGGCGCACGGCTTCAGGATAGGCTAGCGGCTCACACCTATCAGGCATTCGGTCTTCTGGGGCTGGCATTAGCTTCTGCTTGTTGTCAGCTACAGCAATGTAATGGAAACTGGAAGAAAAACAGAAATTCAGACACAGTATCAAGATGACAACTAGAATTAGGATGGGTTGGCAGAAACAACAGCTTTTGTGAACTACTGAGAGGGAGGGGGGCATTTTCACTTTCAATACCTGTCTTTTGAGAGTTTGAAAGTAATTCGTGTTTGGGAGAGGGTAAAGCCTGGCCAGTCAGTTGGGCGCTCATAAATTGAGTATGAATAAAAACCAGAGGAGCCCCTCAATAAGGCAAATCTGTGGGTCAAAGGCACAGATTTGAAAGTTTTAGGTTTAAGAATTATACAAGAAGGTTGCATTCAGTGGAAGGTCTTGGAGAAAGGATCAGTAGTCACCGCTTATCGATATTGAGAGGTATTCCAGTGGAGTTGACATTGGGGTTGTAAGGTCGAACAAAAGAGACCTCCACTCTATCCACATCCTGATGCACCACATGGAAATCTGTTCCTGAAATCCTGCACAGGGTAAGAACAACAACTCAACCACAATGTAAAAAAAGGAGATAGATAGTTTCTTTTGCTGAAATCAACATCCAGAAATTGGAAGAAAGGAAACACATCTGAAGACAAAATTCTTACCCACATATGACACAACAGTTTAGGGCTTAGGGTTCAGGGTTTTATGTGAGATCACATAAGAATGCAAATATAAAAACAATCATGAGATTCATCTGAAAAATCACAGAGTAGAGAGACAAATTGAACCCTACACGTCGAATGTGTCTTTCTCGTTGGGTTTATTCCAATTCAGATCCCAGTACCTGCAATCCAGACACCTCCAAAGCTTTGAATTCACAGAGAGGAAAAAGATATAATGAGCAAATCTCAATGACACAAAACACATGACAGAGAAAGAATTTCAAGAACGACAGGAAAGGAGAGAAAACAACCAGGTGACTTTGGAGGGCTGAAGAAGATCAGGGGAAAAAAATGTGAAAAAAAAGAAGAAGAATTAGGGTTTCGAAATTACCCTCTATTTGTTTCCTTGTTACGAGTCTCGAACACATTCTTGATACCTCCATAGCTCAGGCAAGTGATGATCCCTTCAGGCTTAGTGAGAGTCATTTGCACGATTCCATTGTCCAACACCACCTGAAAATACTCACAAAGAAAGAACTCCAAAATCACCTCATCTTTACGACATTACAGAGATAAACTTTGAAGAATTCCAGAATCACCAACTGATCCTTATGGCATTCCAAGATGCAGAAACTCCAAAATCACCTGATCCTTATGGGCATTCTTACATGGTGAACTTAAGAGCTTGCAAAATTTAATTTTTTCCAAGGGGGGCAAGAGGGGAGAGGGAAATAGGTGCAAGGGCTGTTTACATAGCGGCCTCGATCCGAGAGGCGGACATCAGGGCCCGCAATTCCAATGCCTGCTGTTGGTGTGTGCGCCATATACAACAATGCCTGCTGCACTCTTGGAAGCACATGAAATTCTCTGAGAGTCACTACTTCCTACTGATGTTTTTGTTAATGCTTCGAAAAAGAAACGGCAACCCAATTCAGAACTCTCTCTCAATTTCGCAGAAGACCCAACTCCGGATCCAACATCCGTTGTCAGAAACCCACAAAAAAATCCGATCATGGAGAAAGACATTCGCCTGACTCTCTCCCGCCGCCTCGTCTGTCTCTCTTTGTGCTGACACACTCTGTGGCAGATTGATTCCACCATTCCCTCGTCATCAGTAGACAAATTCCATGCGGAATGTCTCTTCCCTCTCTCTCCCCCTCCGTCTCAGTGCTGACCAGTCCAGGGCATATTCCAAGATTCCCTCCTTCTTCGGCAGAAAAAAAAATCAGGAATGTTGCCTTCTTCTCTGTGCTGACACATTCTACAGCAGATCCACCCTTCCATCATTCTTCAGTAGACAAATTCCACATGAAATGTCACCTCCCTCCCTCTCTCTCTCTCTCTCTCTCTCTCCATCTCTGTTTCTGTGCTGACACATTCTAGGGAAGATTCCACCATTCCATCATTCTTCAGCTGGAATGAAAATTCCATGAGGCTTCACTCTCTCCCCCCCCTCTCCTCTCTTCCTCTTTGTCTCTCTGTGTTGACACATTCCATGGCAGATTCCAACATTCCATCAGTCTTCATCAGCAGGCAAATTCAATGAGGGAAATTCCATCATGACTCAGCAAGCAAAATTCCATGCAGTGAATTCCATGATTGCTCAGGCATGAAAATTCCATGAGGAAAAAGTGGTCCAATCATTACTCTGCAGGCAAATTTCCATGGAAAATGTCATCATTCCTTGGCAGCACATCAAATTCCGGATGGGAAAATATACATCATTCCTTTCAGCAGGCAAGTTCCATGATGAAGATTCCATCATTTCCTCAACAGACAAATTCCATGGCAAAATTCCATCATTTTCCTCAAGGAGTCAAAACTTCCACAAAGATAAAAAGACATCATTTCTTTTCATCCAAGTGATGATTACTATTATCTTAAATTTTATTTATGTATTTACTTGGGCTCTGCATTGTTGTGCACTACTTGTGACAATTAACCAATCAGTTGATGAAAAAAATTAATTAATTTTGTGAAAATTAAGTTCCATTTGAATGAAAATATTGAATGACGCTACATGCAACTTGAATTTAATTTTAATTCAATTTCAATTGAATTCAAATACATTGAATGAAATGTCAATTATTTCAATTCAACTAAATTCGATTCCAATTCAATTCAAATACATTGAATAAATTTGACTTATTCCAATTCAATTCAATAATTGGATTAAGATTCAATTCAATAATTGGATTAAGATTCAATTCAATTCAATTCAAATTCAAAAGATTTGGGATGTAAATTGGTGAGAAAAATACTGAAAATATATTTGTGAAATTAAATATGAAAAGACACCTTTCCATGCTTTTACTTTAAAATGGGCTAAACAAATTCTAATTTGAAATTGCTAAAGTGATAACTCATATAAATTAAAGTTGTCCTCCCTAAACCAATTCCAATAAATCATTGTTGTTGAAATTTATTTATTTAGGTATATTCTCTAGATTTATCAAGAGTCTATGATTTCAAGTTTCATATATTTTTGCGCCCTAATTTTTGAAAAGACACATTTGGAGTTAATTACATGTCAAAAGACGCATTGTTTGATTTACAAGGGATTAGTAAGGTTTTCATTCCTCCTCCACCCACCAACAAAGCACCAGTGCTAACTCTTTCAACATAAGATGAGGAAGAAGGTAGGTTTCTTTTTAAGCCCCCAGAGTCTCCAATTTCTTGTTTGTTTTTTAAAAATCCAAGATGGGTGTTTTTTTTTTTGTGGTTTACAAGAAAGTTGCAAAAGATTTTGATTTGTTGTGGATTTGGATTTTGCTTTTTCAAAACTCCCATGGCTTGGAAGAAGCAATACAGCTACTACAATGAGAGCTTTTTGGGGACCTACATTGCTAATGTTTCATGATAGGCACGACGACTCTCAATCTTGTAATTCCCCATTTTTCTCTTGCACATGTGTTTCAGGTTTGTGGAATGAGTAGCAAAAGTGTCATAGAGATGATGAATGAAAGAAGATGCCATTATTATGTATTTGGGTCACTTTTTCAAAGCTACCATGGCTTGAAAGCCGTATGGTTACTACATTGAAAGCTTTTTGGGGACCTACATTGTTGATGTTTCTTGAGAGGCACAATGACTTTCAATGTAATTCCCCATTTCTCTTTTGCAATTGTGTTTGTGGTTTGTGGCACAAGTAGCAGACATGTCATAGAAATGAAAAATTGTGTCATAGAGATGATGAATCAAAGAAGAAGATGCCAATACTATGCAAGAGGGGAAACATGGCATGAAGAAACTTTCAATGTTAGACACGTGTATTCAACAATATCTCACAAATTTTCTTCTCCATTGGACAACCCACAATGGATCATGAAAATGTGCATTAAAAAATGTTACAAATGTGCACATTGAAACTGTTATGTTTGCAAGATTAGGGTTAAGTGTGTGTGTGCTTGAGGTTTCCTTGTTGGAAACATGAAACAATATTGCCAAGATGTCTTTAAATTGTTCTATGGCAAGCACTCAACTTCTTGCATCTAACAACTGCATCATACTGTAAACATACCTTAGACATTCCAGCCCTAATAAACAAACTTCATTCTAAGGATTATATATTTATTTTGTAATAATATGTGGCTAGATCTATAGAAATGTTAGCTTCCTTGATGCTCTCCCTCCTGAAATGGAATATTTGTAGCCAAAACACACATCCTTCCAAACATTGTGTAAACCTTGAAATTATTTACAAGTGGTCAATATCTCAGCATGGAATTATCCATATTTTGTTGCTCAAATGTGTTTGTTGCGGCCCTATTCACAAGCAACGCTGTATTCTATAAGTTAAGCGAGTATGTTTCATTCACAAACTTTGAAATTTCTTGACTCTTTTATGAGGTAAATTTTTGCAAAAAACAAGTTTGAGTTGAAGTTTTTGAGCAAATTTAATCCATAGTCTATAATGCATAATTACAATCATTGAAGTCTTTTTCAAAGAAAAGTCTATTTTCATAACTATGTGGAATTGATTCTGAAAAAGAATTTTATTTCAACAATTATGCTACTGATGCTGCTATTGATGTTCTTCTTATTCTTCTCAATAGTGTGTGCTTGGCTTAGTATTGTTGATAGCCTTTTGAACCGTGAACTCGAGATACAACATTTCGAGAAAGTTGTATCTCAAGGTGTCAACAAAGCTGTCATGGAACATTTAATGAAGCTCTATAGAGAGATTGTGTTGGGTTACATGTTATTTGCTTATGATGGTCACAAGAGCCTTTGTATTGTTGGGCCTCTACCATTCCCATCCAAGGAGTTCCAAAGAAACCTTTTTGGGGAAGATGACAACAGTAATACCCAAAGGTTCCTGAATCAAATTCCTCGTAAATACCCTAATACACCCTTATGAACTAAGGTTGTTGTCCCATAACTATGACTCATGTTATTATTGAAATAGAAATTATGGACCATTCATTGTTATGTTTTGAACAATCTGATACCAAGTAAGTTATGTTGTGGGTGTTTTGTGGATAGTGCTTAGACACTAATGAAGAGTGTTGGCACAAAGTTGAGCCCCGATCTTTTACCCTTTTTGGCTACATTGAGTTTTAAGACAAAGAAGAAGAAGTTGGCAAAGGAAGAGACAAACCAATTGAAGTAGGTAGAGAAGAAAAAGTAGGCCAAGGAAGAAATAGACCAATTGAAACAAGTAGAGAAGAAGAAGCGACAGCTTGAAAAAGCCCTTGATATAACAACTGCCATTTGCTTAAAGCTTGAGAAAAAAAAATAGAGACACAAGGACAAGGAACGATGCCTCAATAAAAAAGGGGCTGCCTTTGTTGAAATTGTGGCTTTGTAGGTTAGTGATATTTATTAACACATCCATCTTTTGCATGTTTTTAGCATCAATTCATTCATTTTCTTTAGAAGCACTCATTGGAATCCTTTGATATTAACAAATTGGCACATGGAATATCATGGTATATGGAAGTCCTCATTTATTAGTAGGCTTGGATATGGAACTCTTGCAATAAAAACCCTTAAATCCTAAGCATTTATTGGAAGCCTTGAATACTGGCAAGTAGGTTAAATGAGTCAAGGATGTATTAGTGGGTTGCGAGGGGAAATCTCTTTGTGTTCTTGGTTGCACATGTTATCATGGTACAAGATGATGAATCCTTTGGTGAATATATTTTTAAAAATGTCTTTTCTATTAGTATGCACCATATAACCCATCTTTTGACATTAATGTTGACATGCCATTTGTTCAAATCTTAATGCATGTCTTATTGATTTAATAATGAGATGAATTGTGTGGATCTTCTAGTAGTACCATCTTTTTAAGTAAGGAACAAGAATTGCATTTATTCAGCAATATGTGGAAATTGTCATATCAAGTATTCTAAGGCAGAAAAAGATATTTTCAGTTTCAGGTTTGGAGATTCTTGGCAATGGAATGATGCAAATGATTTGTGTAGGTTTTGGTTGATGAAAAATCCAATTAACTAAGGCACACAGGGGTCACAAGTGAAAGGGATTGTCAAAACTAAACAAATGGGGAAGGATAATCCATCTTTTTGGGGAGAAATGGGTATGAGACTCAAAGAAGGGAACCTATGCAACACATTAGGCTCAAGTTTTATGGGAGCTTCAATAATTTTCCATGTTAGTTCTTTTGTCATGTAACACCTTCAATGAAATGGCACAACTTAGGTTAATCATAAAGAACTTAATATTGGATGGAGGTAAATAAACGTGTGTGACATTATGTCATACAAAAATGTTGGAGTGACAATCATGTTACTTTGATTGGTTGCTTTGGAATGTCTAGTTTACCAATTGTATTTGTTTTAATATTTTGTGCTAAGATGTTTTTGCAAAGACTAATGGTAATGAGAAAGAAACAAAGGGGTGGAATTCAAATGGGAGGAATACACATGTTGAATGTTGGCATGCGGGTGTGAGAGATGTTGTTGGTGTAGAAGGGGATATTTTGGAAGGTGAAAAAAAGGAGGGTACAAGGTAGTTTTCCACTTGTGCTAAAAAGAATTTTAGGGCCAATGATGAAAGGGCCCATGCATATTAAGTGGTAGCAAGCTTGGTTGCTGCATAAATTAGTTAATTATATTTTTCATGTTCAGGTGGGGTGATTCAGATAATGGAAAATTATTTAAGCTTTGAGGACACAACTCAAGTGATTGATTGATTTTGGATGGGTTACTCAATAGGCCCTCTTTGTAGACAAAAATAGTTTTTGACCATCCAAGGAGTCTCAAGACGATTTCATGGCTTGTGAACTTGCTTGAGTTTGCATGTTACAAGTCCAATTCTAAGTATATTGTTGGTTAGCCAATGACACAACTCTTAAAAACACAAACATACATAAAGAATAAAACATTGAACCAACTATGTCTATAAGAAATTCTGATTTTGAGCTAGCTTTTAAATTGTACTAGAGCTTTTGCATCGTCCATCAATTGATCTTGTAAACTACTACAACTAATTTATATTGTTGTAGCTAATTGTTGACTTCATGTATTTCTTTGGAGATGCAACAAGTTGAATTGGTTCAAGCAGGGCTATAACCAAGACAAGGCATCTCCATTATTTGATTATCAAGTATTCAACAAAATTAGTTCGAATTTAATTTTGTTATGTGATTGGCAACAAAGATCAACTTGTTTGATTATTGACTTGTAGTCAAACTAATTTTAAAGTCTTGGAGTTTATCTTTGTGGTGGTGGTTTCTTGCTTTCTAAAGATCCATATATCACAAACTTGGGCTTTAGGCTGCTATGCATTACTTGGGATGATAAATTGAAACTATTAAAAAATTCAGAGAATAAAAAAAAATGTTTGTCATGCATTATGCATTACACCATATACAAAAATATATGATAACACATTACATTATCTTTTTGAATTTTTTTTTTAAATTTTTTTTAAAGAGGAAGGTAAAATGCAATTGAAGTCATTACTATTGTTGTGAGATTCTTGAATTGACATAACCTTGGATTAATCCAGAGCTTTTTTCCTTGGTCATGGGGTTCTAATTGCTTTCACTCGCTAGTGCTATATATTATGATCAAAAGGGATAGAATTTTTTAATCTTATATATATCTTTTGGGTTCAAATTTGAAGCCAATGTTTTCTTTTTTCAATTTTCAACAAATTGCTCACCATTTGATGACACAACATTGTGCGATTGTATAAATTGTTGGCTACATCACTATTGTGGAAATGTAGATATATTTCAAAATGGAAATAATAATTATAATATTAACTATAAATGTTGATGAAAAAACTAAATGAAGTATGGCACCAATTTTGTAAATAAACTCATTTTTCAAATAAATGTGAACTTTTTTTACAAATTATTGAAATATAACCTTTTTCTTATATAGAATTCATATAGGGTTGTTCCATGTTATTCTTTAAGAACTACCATGACATTTAAGAATTAACCTCCACGATAACCATTATTATTGATTGAAAAAATATTAAAAGGTTGAGTTGGATTTTCACATACATATTTTCAAATTGAATTTTATTAAGAAGTCATCAAGACCATGATGCCCCAACTATATGATTCATTCAAAAGTTAACACCCATTACAAGGTTTTTATTTAAAAAGTATTATGTTTATTAATTATGTGCCAAAATATTCCACAAGGGGACCAACATACATATTAGTGAAAATGATCTAATAACAAAACATTAGTGTTGCTTGTGCCATTAGCCCAAGTGTGAACACAATGAGAACTCAAGTGATTTTTCCTTTCCAAACCCAATTCTTGCAATTTGTTTGAATTTCCAACAACAAAATCCACTCCAAAATCAATATCTTCCACACCTTAGCTCTAAAAATTGTGAAATAAATTCTAATAAATTTGACTCATCTAGGGCTTGGCAATAACACCAAGAATGTTTCCAAATTACCAATAAAGTTCTCAGTTTTGGTTTTATTTAATTTTCATTTGAGAGAATGATTCAATAATTAATAGCTTCCAGACCATAGCTCCAAACGGTCTCAAATCAAGTCGGTACACCCCTACTCATTACCAATATAAGGGCCTATGTGAGATGATACTTCTGCTCATTGAGAGCTTTCAAAGATACCAAGAGCGTGATGTGAAGCATCATGGTATAAGGACCCAAGTGAAATGATATTTTTACTCATTGAGAGATTTTCAAAAATACCAAGAGCGCAATGTGAAACATTGTGGTTTGGGAGATCTCAATGTGATAAACAAAACAAACTACCTTGCTTGATAGATAGAGGATTAATATGCACCCAATAATTCATGTTGTAAATGGAAATAATTGGGGATTCAAGTGACTTTTTTTCCATAACTTGTTTTAATTAATCATTTTTGCCTCTTGCACATGAATGTTTGAAGCAAATTTTGGATTTTCTATAAAATTATTTTGTTTAAGTTGAAATCAAATTTCATTGGTCCAAAAATTTACAAAACTCCACAAACAAAGTCAATAACTAAAGCACATATATAGCTACACCTTTGAAAACATGTTTTCATCATAAAGAACACAAGTCTATTGCAATAAAACACTACAACAAGGAATAAATGAGAGCCAAAATTAAAGGATCAAGAATCAAACGGTTGAAAAGTTGTCAAAAGGCCAAAATGAAGATCATGACAATTGCCAAAATCTAATCTACTTGTGTCCATTAACATCCTGCTCCTTCTAAAACCATCAAGCTCTTAAAGAGGGATGGGGTGAGGGATGGTGGCATTGGTTCCCAAAATTTGAAAACTTCTATTCTTGAGAATGTCCAAAGTTTGAAGCATTAATGGTGTAACATAATTTTATTTTGTTAATAAAATATTAGTGGGTTTTTTTTCAATCATCATAACACAAAATTCAATCATAATTTTTTTTCTTACAATCACTAGAGGTTCATGTCTTAGAGAAGAAAAGATGGTAGTTACTTTGATCATGACCAAGATTCTTTTAGAAAAAACATGTTCCCAAGATTGTTTTTTCTAGGAATTTTTCTTTAGAGCTACATCCATAGAAAGATGTAGAATACCTAGCATGGTCTTTAAGAAGATTTAACCAAATTTGTTATAAACCAAATATGAAATATAAATTTAAAAATCATTCTTCTATATATTTGGTTACACATTGCTAATTTAATTTCATATGCCCTTTAAGTTTTGTTTGGGATGGGCATGTTGAAGGTGAAAGAGGGCCTTGGTGAGTGTGTTTTGATTCGTTATATCACAAGCAGCACCCATGTCCCCCCCATGTTGAGGAGTTTCTACGAATTGTCGTGTGCACCCCTATTCAACATGGTTATGGTATGAACCTACCATGTTTTATATTATATTATTTTGTTTTTCTATTGTGCCTATAGGTAATGGTTCTTTTTGTCTAACTCTTTTGGTTCAATTGTTTGTTGAAAACATCACATATCATTTGTGTTACTGTCATACTAACATATTTTGTTGAAATGATTAATTTGTCATAAAAACAAGTTCGACTATTTTTTTTGGAAAATCTTGAAACTTTCAACTGAAATTGCTGATGTAAGAAAACATATAATAAATGTATTATGTTTACTAACAATAAGGGCTCGATAGTCTAGAGGTAGATGCTGGTCTTGCCTAGATGGGAAATTCGAAGTTCAAATCACAAGATTTTGGTTTGAGTGTAGATTTTCTTTCCCCTAACTACCCATTTTTGGGGATTATTAAATGTTGGGGTTGGGATGGTCTCTAGACATAGAGTTTGCCAGTTGGTTTTGTGTTGTTACACAAAAAGAGCTGATAAATTGAATTTTTGATTTGCCCCACACTGTATGTTGTTTGTTGGGCTTCTCTAGAATTAACAAAGACATTTGTAGCAAGTTTCATCCAAGTGCCAAACGTGATTTCCATGAATGGAACAATATGCCCACCTAATATGCCCAATATTGATGTATGTCTAAAATCAATTCTTAAACTCAACTATGATGTTCTTAACATTATGATTCTACAAGGGGGGATTTGCATTTGTGGTAGCTCTTTGTTTTTTGGCTACTACAAACTTGAAGACCTCATTAAAGAGGTCCTAGTTGATGGGTGGGTTCACATAGGTAACTAAAATCATGTGTTCAAGTGTTTTTCATGAAAGATAAATATTTTCAAGTTCCCTTAAAAGAATGTTTTTTGGGATCAAACATGAGGTGAAAGGAAATAATGTTTTTCCAACAGGATAAGTTTTTTATTAAATTTTTTTGTCCTCTATTTTTTTGTCAAAACAAGGATGGTTGATTAGGTATGATCATGGTTTGCTTTTATGTTAGGGATTTGGTGATTTTCATTTTTTTTTCCCTCATTTTTGGCAATTGAATTTTTTTAAAAACATTTCATTTTTGAATTTTTGATTTTGAATTATGCTTTTCAACAAAATTTTGCTTGTAAAAAAAATGGATAGTTTCAAAATTCCTATTACCTCCATATTTTCAATGTAGTTCCAACTTTCTAGTGGAAAGCACTTATCCATGTAGCTACAAATGAAGCCCTATGTTAGTGGCTTTTCATTAGGATAAAATCACCAATCATCAAATTATTTACATATGAGTGAACGGTCATTCATATAGTTCAAAAGATGGCCCATTAGCAAACATTGCCTTAGCTTGTAGTTGTTTAGTGTTGCCTTAAAATCAAATGATTGGTTTTAAAAACTTGTCGTTAGGGTTTTTAAATCTTCCATTGAGATATGTCATTATTGTGTTCATTAATGGGTTTCAAAACTCCCCTCTACCAAAATATTTTCCTCCTTCACTTGGCTTTATGTGTTTGGTAATGGGTAATCATTCCTTAAAGTTTTGGTATTTCACTTTTGGAAAGGCAAATTGTGCATAAATGTTTTTGTTGTAAATGAAATTATTTTTTTGGAATAAAGTTCACATTGATTAGCAATAGGAAGGATATTATTTGTGCATGAAGTTTGGCATGTTCACCTATAGGATGCATTTCAATTGAACACAAAAGAATGTGTTCACAAGAGGTCAAACTATTTTTTTTACCCCCCTACTTTGGGAGATTCTTGTTCGTTACAAACTCAAACAAAGGTGTATAAATGGTTGTAGGGGCACAAGGTGAAAGGCTACCTAAACTTTTAAAACCTCCTAGGCTAAAGATGATGGGGAAATGAATACACATTCTATGAAAGCTTAATTGTTCATTCACCAATCTATCTACCACAAATGTGCTATGATTAGAACAACATAATGGAAGAGATCCTTACTATTGTACACCTATTATGAAAACCAAAGAAGCAAAATTTCACATTGAATGTTGAAAGCTTTCAATAACATCTCATAGAAAATCAAAAAAAGAATTTCATAAAGGATCACAAAAACTTGGTTAGAATGACCTAACACCCACAAATGCACCACCCCCATTTTCTTTGTGTTTATGTAATTTTGCAACAATGTGGCAACATATTGTTGTTTTTTTTAAAAATAAAATGATCTTGTTTTGTTTTGCAAAAATTATTTTGTAATAATCGCCAATATTGCCACCCACACCATGCATTTTGTAGGATACATTTTGTAGCAACTCATCATCGCCCATGCTAGGCACCATTGCTATTGCACTCTACAAGTAAATAATTAGGTTACTATTATTATTTGTTTTTTTTTGGTTATTTATTTTCTTTTAAGTGTTTGTAACAATATGAAAAACTTAGCTAACCATTATCATTGCACTCCAAAAACAAGTAAGTAGGTTGTTTTGTCTTTTTCATGCTATCATTTTTTTTTATTGCTATTTATTTTCTTTTAAATGTTTTGCAACAAGGAGCTTGACTAACCATCATTGTCCCACTCCAAAGGTGGGTAAGTAGTTTGTTTCATCTGTCATCACTATTGTTCATTTTGTTCTTAAAGCTTAAGGAGTTTTTTTGTCAAGGAATGGTGGGACTTCTTACATCAATTGATTTTAATAAATGCTTTTTGTTTTTCACAAAACATTACTCGACCTTATTTCTCCATGTGAGAAGAGCATGAGGTTTTTTTTTTAACCAATTTTTTTATGCAATGCCCAATATATATATTTTATTTTCTTCATTTTCTCATGAATGTAATACTCCCATAACATCAAGTTTAATGTCATGGTAATGAATGCAATATTTACATGATGCCATTTCATCTTGGTGCAAGTTTGGTCATGCCTTTTAACACTAATAGTTTTGTCAACAATTACGTAAAATGAACCAAATACAAATGAAAATATAATAATGAATAAGGTGCCAATTACAATTGAAAACATAGTTACAATTTATAATGTATTTCCAATTGAAGTTGTATTTATATTTGAAGACATGTAGTAATTGTTGCTAAAAAGGTGGTTGTGGCTATTTTTACAAATGTGTGAAATATTAATTATCTACACATTTTGATTATGTTTACATTTGTTAAAAATGTAACCTTAGTTCTTTCATAATTGTAATACAATTCAAGATGTTTCACCTAAGATTTATGACGTGCCCCCAAGTTCCTGGTTGGGCCCAAAAAGGGTCCAACTATGTGAAAGAGTGGAAGTAGTCAGAACTTGGTGCCGCTCCCAACTTCCAGCACTAAAGGGGGTAAGAGGGGCATGCTGAAAGTTCTGGGATTAGACTAGGAAGAGGGACAAACTATTTAGTTACTCGAACCTGCATCCAAAACCAACCAACAAGTTGGTTAGATCACATTTTGAAACACCCTTGGTGCTAGGACAAGCCACGGGTAACTCTGGACTCACTTGACTCACCACGGCCCGGACTCGGGGGAAGCCACCACCTTCCCCCATATAGTATTCTCTGTGACTCTTCGCCGCACTTGCATCCGAATGGCACTTTTTCCCGGGACTCCCAAAGTGAAGTTCCGAAATTGTCCCAGTTTGGACTTTCAGGACTTTGGGCGTTCATAACTTTTCGCTCTGACCTCTGATTGGGATAAGGTTTAAAGAAAAATTGTAGCTCTCCTTGAGAGCTTTCCAATGGTGTGTTGCACTCCACCTGCACACACCGGGGTCAGGTCGATTCCTGACTTTTAGTGGTCGGGAGTCAAACTACTTATTTCACACCCGGCCCTTCTTTCAACCGTAACTTGTGTTACAAATGTCCAAATGGCTCATGCAAGGCCATTTTGGACATCTACGCTTCAAGAACTTTCCAATGGTATAAAGAACACCTCAATGTGAAGTGTTTTAACCCTTGTAATTGCGTTATGAATTTTTGGGAATCCCAAAGGACTCCTAAGTCCCATTTTCGAAGTGTGAGTGGCGACCTCACACTTCCCTCAAAGTGGGGTTGTGACAATTTAAGAATTGACATATCATGAACTTATTTAAAGTGTGCATGTAGATGAATCTTAAGATGAACCATTTATTAAGGGTTCACTAATCAAAAAACCATCTCAACTTATCATCCTTAATACTAAACTAGTAATAGCACATGAATACGTGGAATGGGGTCATGTTGAAACTAAATTTCATTGCAATGTGGATACTTGCACAAATGTGGCAAGTGACAATGGAAAAAGTGATTAAACACCATGAATAAAAAATGATACATGCCTAGTAAGGTACAAAAATCTCTTGTTCATGTTTCAAAAGTTTCAAGTTTTCATGTCTTTCACAAAAGTTGATCTTTGCATGCATGGAATATGTTTTGTGGCACCATAAAGGAGGTGTTCATTGTGAAGGTGGTTTTTAATTGCATTGCAAAGTCAACAACTCCATACACACCAACATGCATTGAAGGTTGCTTGAGCACCAATTTCATATTGTGTAGCCCATGACATTAGTAATGATGAATTCTCTAAAAAGATTTTTCCCTCAACAAAACAAAGTAGCATGCATCATCATTTTTAATACTTAGATGGTTTAGTTTTGGATTCACATATCATTTTTGTAATTGGCTCACACACACACACATATAAGGTTCCCATATTTTTTTGATGTCAACACAAAACTTCTTATATTCTTCTTATGTTGGCCATAATTTCTTATATTCTACAAAAGTAAATAAAAATCCATATGCATAACAAATCATAAATAAGGGCAATGCATTCATTTTTCCATCATGAATTAGAAATAGTAGGTCGTTCAAGGTAGTTAGGAAGGTACATTCATGGAAATAGTAGGTTGTTTAAGGTGCTTAGGAAGGCACACAGAGCACAAATATCTAGAATAAAAATAACATCATAAAAGTAACTTGATAGAACGAGAAGTGCTGGTCTTTTTCTATTTAGAGTACGTGTTTGATCATTGGAGTAGAAGCAAGAATGCGCCACAATTGCATGAGCGACAACAAGTACAACACACTGTCGATCCATCAATCGATCTTTCTTCAATTGTTTTTAGTACCTAGCTGCCACTGCGTGACACTTGTTGTGTATCATCTGCAGTGCATGAGAGAGAGATCAGAGCGCCTGAGCTGTATTTGGATTCTCCAGGAATTTGAGAAATTGTTGGTGGGTGGTGGGTTTTTTTTTTTTTGGTTTCTGGACTTTCTTTTGCAATCGAGATCTGTCTTAGGATCTGCTAGTCGCTTAGTACGCTGCGATGTGGTGGCGCAGGGACAGGAAGCGTGAGCAGCAGGGAAAGGAACACCAGTCTGATAACTTGGGGAGTGAGACGAAAGTGAGTAATCGACGCGGAGCAGGGTTTTGGTTCTGGGTGTTGTTAGGCGCCGCTGCGGTATGTGCTCCAGATGTCCCCTCTCTATTTCTCTCTCTCTCTCTCTCTCTGACTGAATAGAATGGGAAGAAAAATTTGTTGAAAAATTTGTTTTCAACTTCTGCAGGACAGATTCTTGCCCATAGTTGCACCGCTGCAAGCAATTTGTCGTGTGTGAATTTATACCCAAAAAACTCTAGTCAATTAATCTGGTCGTAACAACAGGATTCAAGACATTCAAACTCAGAAACTCCTGAAGGATTTGACTCCTAACCCATATAGATCTGCTGCCTCTGTTGATTTTGTCCCCAGCCCAGATTTTGCAACCCATTGTCTGAAGGATTTGACTCCTAACCCAGATCATCTGCTGCCTATGTTGATTTTGATCCCTGGCCCAGATGATGCAACCCATTGTCTGAAGGATTTAAACCCAAATCCTAAACCCAAATCATCTGCTGCCTTGCTTCCTAACCCATATAGGTACATCTGCTGCCTCTGTTGATTTTATAACCCATTTGTCAGTTTTACTGAAACGAGGCAGCAATTGCAGATTGTTTCTCTTCGCAGGCGCATTCTCAACTTTGAACAAGAATTTGGCCAGGTATCAAAACTTTCCCATGTTCTTCTCCAGGCTGCCTTCGAGAGTCCAGCCAGGATGTTGTTGGATCACTACTAAGTAGTCAGATTCATGTGGAGCATGCATGCCGCTTGAGAAAGACTCATAACTGAGCAATCTTGTTTTCTGGTGGGGATGGATGGGGCAATGCCTCACACAGCCTGGTGGTGGAATTGGTAGCTCTGGCACAAGTTATGGCACAGGAGGAGGGAGTCAACAGTACTCCAGGGCTGCCCAAGAATCACAGCGCCAGACCTTCAAAGCACATATAGATGAGCTGCTCCGGAGGGTTGTGTTGCTGCCCTGATCACTTGCCTTGCTTTCGATCATCCTTTCTCAATGAGATTGTTGCTGTTTGTTGTGTAACATGAGAATTGCTGTTTGCAAAGCTAATCCTCTTAGTGTGTCATATATGTGCAGGAGCGTATACGACGGATGCAGGAAGCATTTGCAAGGGCCAGGGAAGCCTATGCCAGAACATCTGACCAGTGGCAAAGAACGAATGATCCATGGCAACAGCATCCAGGTATGACATGGGAATGGCGATGGGATGGCCATCGATGGGAGGGTCATCCATGGGAAGGCAACTCATGGGGAGGAGGAGGGAACCCATGGGGGCCAAATCCCTTTGAATGGACAGGTGAACAGGACTACTGGAAAGCAGGTTCAAGGGATCAGCAGCAGCAGCAGTGGAGGACTCATGAGAAACCGGATTATGCATCCAGCTCTTTTTTCATGAGCCAGGCCAAAGTTGCTCATCACCTTGGAGTGCTAGGTCTAGATCCAAATCGCTCTAGACAGTACTCAGGAGCAGAAATCAAAGCAGCGTTTCGAGCCAGAGCTAAGGAGTATCACCCAGACCATAATCAATCTGGCAAGAAACAGGCCGAGGTCAAGTTCAAGCAAATTCTGGAGTCTTATCAGGCACTCAGGACCCATTACAAGATCAAGTAGTAGGGGGTAATGGAACAGCACATCTTCCTTTCCATGCTTAAAATGAAATCATGTTGCAAAACAAGAAGGATCAAGGACTGCTGCACCTGGTAACATTCTTCAACGAGCTGAGAATTTGTATTAAGAAAAATGACGTTCTACAGAATACTGCCTGCAAATGTCTGCAAACAGTCAACAAGGGGTTACATGCACCTCTTGTAAGTTTCTTTCAGAAATCATTTCTGGCTCCTTTATGATTTGTAGAATGTGGAAGAGAGAGAGATCTGACTGAAGGTCAGGATTTCACCAAACCCATCATTCCTTGCAGCCCCACCCAAGTTTGCTTCATGGCAATGCAAGAGGGGATTAACATGCTATTTTTTTTCTTCCTTATTTGCATTTACTTCAAAAATATCATCATGGGTACTGTTTGCTCCTGTTTTGCACATGGTTTTGCTACTTTGTGTGCTTCAATTTTCTCAGCTTTTGCAGTAAACTTTTTGCTGCATTCTTGTGTTGCATTACAATAAAATGAAAGGCAGACAGCAGTGGGTTGGTGTTGTCAAAGGTGTGAAGGCCATCATTGTAGGCCACTTCTAAAGAGACACACAAAGGCTTATGACAACTCTGATGACGGGGTTACAATTTCACATAGAACTATGTTATAATAGTGTCTAGAATTACAGTGTTGCACAGTACATGCAGAAGTGACCTGACATGACATCTGACCTGTACTAGAGATTGTGAGCATTCCTGATCAAGACTGAAGGTTTTGCGGTAAAGAGAGAAATTTGTTTGTATGCTGCAATGACCGCAAATGGAATGCCACAAAGCTGAATATAGACTACCTTCCAATTCCAACATCTGGTACTGTCCCTGACCTCATGAAAGTACCTGTCTCTTGGATTTCTAGTAGTCAATCATACAGGACCTAAAATCCTGTTGGCATAAATTGCAGAGATGCTAACATGAGACTTTTAGTGCTCTTTGAAGCTTGTTTCTTGATGGACATGATTTTCTCTTTGGAGGTTTGCCTTTGGAGATTGCTGTGACACAGAAATCTATCTAGGTTCGGGTACTGACAACAGGAGACAATGAATCAGCCTTCACCAAAGACTCTGGATCAGCACCAGATTTGAGCTGTGCCCGGCCTGCCTGCAGGAACCGTGACACAGCAGTCTCCACAAAGAAATTTGCTTCTCCAACTGTAAGCTGTGAATCACTTGCAGATGTTGATGTTGTCTTGTGGCCTCTAGCTCCATTCAGAGCCGAAGCAAGGTTGACCAGATCAGATTGAAACTCAGTAAGCAATGCATGCTCATTTACAGGTGCTTGTCGTAGTGACCAAGGAGGGGAAGGCAGAGTTGCTGCAGACACAAAAAAACAGAGAATGACAGCCTCAGAACATCATAAGCACCAATATATGAAACTACAGCTGAAAAAGAAGACCAAACCCTACAGAACTGGAAGTCATAGGTAGTGAGATCCATGGGATAATGAAACCTGGTGCAGACCTGGGGCATCAGTCCGCGGAGTAGTTCTCTGAGACAAAATGTCTTCAAAGGTACCAGCCCAAGCCTCTCGTGCTGTCAAAGGGGGAGAAGGTAGGTTGAAAAGCTTGCGCACAGTAGCTGGGATGGAGGAATGTTCAAAGTGGGATGTTGCAGTTGGACCCACTGCTTCATGCACAACTGCACATCCCCACACATCAAATAAACATACCAAAACTTCTCAGAGATCAAAACCCAAACCATGAAATCCAAAAGCACCCAAAAATTTCTTCAATTGACCATAATACTAGTTGTTTTTGGAGATGTTTCAGATGTTCAGAAACCCTAATCAGATGCAGCAGAGATTCTTCTTCACCTGTGCCTTGGTTGATCCAAGGAGACACTGCAATGGTAGGAACTCGGACACCCAATCTTTCAAAGTTGAAATTCTCAGGAGCGGGACCAAGGATGCCATCAGGATTTGGAATCCCAGTCTGTGGAGTAGGCACGTGGTCATAGAAACCACCATGCTCATCATAAGTGATCAACAGCAGCAGCTCATTCCACTGAGGACTTGCGCGCAGAGTCTCATAAACATCTTTGATCAAGGCTTGTCCCTGAGCAATGTCGTGAGAGGGATGATCATCATTGGCAGGTCCACTCTCGAGATCATAGTACCGTTGCTCCACAACCACGTAGTTGGGTAAATTCCCCATTGCAGCATCCAGATGGAAATGCGCATCGTAGTCCATGAAGTTGTTCACGTACTTGAGTTTCCGCATGTTACTGAAGAAGAGAGTGGTGGGTACGTTCTGGTAATACACTCCAAACGAAAGCCCTGCATCCGCGATGTCGTCCATGATGGTTTGTTGTGGCAATCCCATGGCAAGCACAGTTTGCAGATTGCTCATCAACCCATGAGAAGTCGCGGAGTGAACAAACAAACGGTTGGGTTGTGTAGAAGTCGGAGCAGAGGAGTACCAGCGATCAAAAACAGCGAAGTTCATCGCCAAGGCAGTATGCACGGGAATAACTTCAGGACGGAAGGCACTCATCACTCTTGTAGACAGTCCTGCAACCACAGTCTCTGCTTGGATTGCAAAGCCATCCATGGGTGCAGGATCCACGGGCGTACCTCCAGGTCCAAACACTTGCTCAGTGATAGCCTCAAACGAATGTCCAGGATCCGGGTCCACGAACTCCGCATTGTCAGAGATGGTGATGAGATTGGAAGGAGCTGTGGCAGTGGGGAGCGGATTTGTCTCATCGCCTGTCAAACCATCAACCTCAGGGTTCAAGAGCTTAAGAAACCCAAGCATGTGGTCGAAGGAACGGTTCTCCATCACAAGCACAACTACAGTCTTGATGGGGCCAGAGATGGCTTGGGCTTGTGTGCCGGTTACTACAATCTGTGAGCACACAAGGAGACAAAAAAGGAAGAAAAGCTTCATGTTGCAGATACAGGGGGGACGACGACAATACTGCAGACAACCCAAAAGCAGCAACAACTGATCCATATTTCAGTTTCTGAAGCTCCTTCTCAGTTCATGGCAAATCACAGCAAGTAATGTGAATCACAAACTGCAATCCAAAAGAAACCATCACCGATTCTCGAGGATCGGAAATTGAAGCAAAAGAGCGATCGATTGAGCGAGAGAGAGAAAGTTGGTGGGAGCAGCAGGGGCGGCGGCGTGGAAGACAGGAGCAGTGGCGAAACCAAACGCGGAGGCGAGAGCGAAGGGGCGAGGAAGCGGTAGCCTGGCGATAGATTGGACGGTCACGATGTGGTTTGAGTAGTGTAAATTCATGGGGGGCCGTAGATGGCGGGGGTGCTGCATTTATTGCCCTACTACATCTTCATTTATTTCCCACGCTCTAAACGAAATTGGGCTTTTATATTATTATTTATTATTTATTATATTATTGGCCTGTACAGGGAGGAAATACCTACCACTTCATTTGTGTTGGGAACTTCATACAACATTTCTTAATTTAGACTCTTTGTTGGTGTGAATTGTTGTGAGTTCCATTTTTGGGGGCAACTTCATAGCACATTTCTTAGGGCTACTTTAGATGAGGATCCATGGTCCAAGGTCCAATGAAAAATTTCAAAATCTTATTGGATGAGGTTCATAAGTTGAACCCATGGCCCTCTAGGGCCACTTTCGATGAGGATCCATGGTCTACTAGGGTGCAATGAAAATTTTCAATCTTATTGGTTGAAAGCCATAAATTGTGAACATTTGGTATCAACAATAATGGATAGGTAAAGCAATTGTTGTTTGGAATTAACTGCAATCAAGTAATAAGTGTTGTGAACACCATTAGAAATTTTCAATAACTAGTATTGAGCTGGTGGCCATGAGTTGTTGGGATTAAATAGAATACAAAATGGTTTAAAAGTCTTAAGTTTCTCGCTTCGATGAAAGAAGGATGGATTAAAGGAGCTTAATCTATGACATTATGTGTTGAAAGCATCATGTAAATGATCCAAATTTATTGATGTTCAAGTAGGATGTCCATGAGAATTAGTAGATTGAGAATTGAGATAACAATAGGTTGAGAACTAGAAATAGAATTAAATACAATAGTTGGGATGCCCATGATTTTCATGGGTGTTGTAATTGATCAAAATTCCTTTGTTACAACAATGACAAGTTTGTTGAGAAATGGAGAAAAAAAAGTGTAAATAACACACCAAGTTATTAGATTATTTATTGTATATGACGTGAGGATGAAGAGGCGCATGCAAGTTTATTTCGCCTTTTCATATCCATGCAGGTGGGTATGGGAAAGGAGTGAAGTAGTAAACTTGGAAGAGGTAAGTTGAGATGACATAGGCAAACATTACCTCTTTTTTGTTCTATAAATTTACACAAATTGATTTTTTCCATTTTTTCAACACCAATTTCATGGTACTCAAGTTCTTTCTCAGACTTGGGATTGTTGGCACACCTACCCCTTATCTTATTTGATTTCACCCGATCTAGATCAACAACCTCTCATTTTTCTCTCACACTTGTTACTCACTTTTTTTGAAGTAAGCACTATACAATCTTATATAAGTACAAAGCCGATGCTCGCTTTCATTGGGTCCCTTCATTCACATCAGACTAGGTTTCGAGGCTAAAATGTTGGAGTGAATTTGTATGTGCATGCCTAGGGTGCTCAGTATGTGACCCTGCACATTAAAATTGGACTAAAGAGAATTCAAAACATGCGGGTTTGGCTAAGAAAAATGGCTTTGGCCCAACGTATTTGTAGAGGTTTCTGAGGCTGGTGAAAGCCAATGAAAAACCTGTTCACATGTCACTGAAGAGTGTAATAAATATGATCTGATTACTCCTCCCTATTTTTTATTGGCCAATAATCATAATGACTGGTCCAAGTGGTTTGCTATTAGTAATCCCCCACTTATTTGGAGTCCTTCTGAGCAGGGTTGCCAAAAAGTAAATAACTGAACTTGGATGTGAGAAATATTTTTGCAATGTCAGATACTGAGCACTGCTATAGGGATGCTCTAACCAAATGTGTGAAATCCATTTTACGTAAGATAAGGATTGAGAACAAGGCCATGCTGGGAATGAGGGCCCAACCAACACAAGGTGGGAGTTTTCCCTTGATGAAGTTCTTTAAAGCTTCAAATTATCACCTAATCAAGTTACATGGTTTCATCATTTGGACATGATTTTGTTTGAGCTTCCCACAAACAAAGGGCAGAGCTATTCTGCAGTGGCTCATGAGCTGCTCATTTTTGGGTAGGTATAGGCCTTGTCCTAGGCCCCTTATTCAGGGAATGTCCCTTAGAGTGCAGCTTACCAATTTTAAAGTACAAGGCCAACATTATCATGAACCTAATCACACATACCATGTAAATAACCAGGGTTAGGAGCGGGAGGGAGGGTTGTTCATAAGATCCCTAAACGCATATACAACCAGATCTAGCTTTTCTTTTAAATTTTTCAAATGCCTTTGGATGTCACATATCTACATTTTTATTCAGATTTTTTAGGATTAGTTCCACAAAGAGAATATCTTTCTTATGATGTGCTGACCAAGCCCATCTATGGAGGTTTATGGGGATGGGAGCAGGGATTTGTCCTGCAAAAAAAAAGTCATGCAACAAAATTTGCACATGTGAAGAAGGCTGCCCAAAGAGCTGGTTCCTACCCTCAAACAATCTTCCTATTTTCTTGGGCTGCCTGTGAAAACTCATTAATGATCAGACCAATGAGTTTTTAACAAGGAACTCTTTTTAAATTTGTTGCCCATTTTCCAGCAGACCGAGGAGTTTTAATAGCGAAATCTTTTTGAATTTGTTGCCCATTTTCAAGGATCCTCACATTGACATTCCCATTCCAAAACTTGCAAGCCTTGTACCTTATTTGAAACATTGCATTTTGGGCTTTGAAAATTTTTCCATGGTCAGCTAACTTGGTCATGTTGAGTGCCATATTACAATGCATGCACGAGTCCATGTCAAAAAGTAAATTTGTAGCCTGTGAAACTTCAAATCCAATCTTGGGCAGCCCTAAATAATATGAGCTCAATCTAGTTTTATTATCTCATCATTCTTTGCTTCATTTTGGTTGAAATTTTTTCTCAAAGAACTAAGGATGTGTGAACTTCCAATCTAACAACTGGATTTATAATTCAATTCATGGATGAGTGTGTTGGAACAAATTTCTAACTAAGACTCTTAGGGTTTTTTTCCATTTTTTTTGGGGATATGCTTCTTGTGACTGGTGAGGGCTCTGGAACATAATTTGTTGCTTTGCCCCCTTTGTGACCCCCTTTGGCTTTTTGAGCTTTTGGGTTGGACTTGAATCTTTTCCTTTGTTCTTCCTTTCTCCCTTTGCTGCATGCTTTTGTTTAATAAAAGTTTGCCAGGGTTTCATCATGTTCAGTGCTTTGCACATATAACAAGATGATGAAACCTTGCCAATCATAAATAAACCAAAGCACACCAATTAGGGGAGAATACAAGGAACAAAATAGAAGGACCCATGCTCAAGAAGATGAAAGAACCACCTAAGAGGGCGAACCACAAGGGGAACATCAAGTTCCCAAATACCCTCGTATGAACAAGAGGTTTTGGGGCATTTCAAATTCTCTCCGAGGAACTTGGAAGCTAATAAAAATTCTAGTAAGACCTACTACTTCTACAATAAGTTTTGCATGTTTCCCAAATCCATTTGACAAGTTACAACCTTGGATTTGGTAGACTCTCAGTGTCTCACACTTTCTAATTTTTGCAAGACTAAAAAAAATGATGATGATGATGATGAAACCCTAGTAAACTTCATTAAAAACCCTAAAAAAAAGGGGGGGTTTCTATCTCAACTGAAAAGTAGCTGTTCTGGGCTTCTGTTTTTTTGTGCACAAAAGGAGTGAATGGGACTTTTTTTTGTGTGTTGCTGTCGGAGGAACTTGAAATAGAAAGTAAAAGTGTAGTAGAAGAAGGACTATAGCCCTATTATACTATAATAATATAATATAGCCCTAATGTGCTCTTTTCTTTTCTTTTGAGTGATGTTGCAATAACATATTGTAATAAATAAATCAATAAATAAAGCTAACAAAACCAAAGCACTGGGATCTACCCATTGTTTGATTCTGTTAATTAGTTCCACAAATTACTACTTAGTTGTGGGTGCACCCAAAGTTCAAATTTTTGATGGGCCCCATCAGTGTGTTTTTTAAAGTTTTTTTCTGGTTTTTAGCCAAAATGGCTATCATCCATAGGAAGTTGTAAAAAATGTGATAATCATCTGTGGTGAGATTTAGCCAAATCTGGCTATAAACCAAATATTAAGTGTATATCATCATTATATATTTTGGTTACACACTTTAAAAAACCAAGTATAAAAATCTGGTGATTTTTACTACTATTTTTTATTTTCTCACTTGTGGCGATTAGAAAACTCCAAAATCAATTGATTTTCGAATTTTTGATCTTTAATTTCGTTTATTGGCGAAATTTGACCAATTAAAAAAAAAGACTGGATCCCGCACCCCCCCATCACCAAAAGAAAAATATGTCACCCAACACAAACCCCCACCCAAAATAATAGATATATAGTTCCTATTCATCAGTTCTATAACTAGGGATGGTGAATTCTCAAATACATTTTGAAAAAAATTCTAAACTAAACTAGAAGTGATTAAAAGAGTTCAAGACTAAATTTGGCTATCTTTTAGGAGAGACTAAATTTGGCTATTCTAGTGGGATTAGGTCATTCAGTTAATTGGAGGATAGAGATAACTATGAAATTGTCATCAAGTATTTAATGTACTTAAATGTTATTTAATGCCCACCATATGCATTAGTCATGGGCTTTTCTGGAATACTTACCAAAAAGGCTATGCCTCTTGCCCCCCACCAAACCCTTCTTTATCACCCAACCTGTCATTTGCATGAAGGCTAGCTTCGAGGTTTTTTTTAGCTTCAAAATTGAAGGATTTACATTCTTAAAGAGCATTTGGCCAGAGTGAACCAGCAGCACCCATGATGAACACACAACCATGGATGAAATCTGGATGAATGGTGGATGGACAGGACATATTTTTAATTGGGTTCTTGTTCCCCCAGAGCCTAGTGTGAGAGGAGAGAAGTGTTCAGCAACATTTCATTTGTGGGTGTCTTGTGTCTTCCTTTAAAGTATAGTCCATCATACTTCATCGAACTCAACTTAGACACAAAAGAAATATATGAGGCATCAGATTGAAATTATTGTTATTATCTTTTCAGATTTGGCACTAATCTATAATTAATTCCTAATGCAAATTTTTTTAGAAATTATTCACTCAAAATGTTAAAAGTTGAGAAAATTATTCGTTCTTTGATGCCAAAATATTGGGAACTTGAAATAATTGTGGAAGTTGCTCAATGTCTATGAGGTAAGTGATTTATTAGTCAAGTACTCACTTGGATGTGTATTATATAACTCACTTATGTTCTTGAATAAGTTGAAGTCCCTATGGCTTGTAATCAAAAATTGTGACGACGATAAGAAATTGTGCAATACTTTTTCAAAGAGATATTTTCATGGACACTACGAAGTATAATGATCAATTCGTGATTGTCAAATATTTTTAAATTTGACATAATATCAAGTCAAAAAATTCCATAAATCACCATTTTTATTATAGAAATTGATTTCAAAAAACAAATTAAAATAATCAATACATGAATGCTGAACCACAAAAGGTATGACAATAGTTGGAACCATTGTTGTTGGATGGATATCATGTTTTAAAAAAAAGATTAGTTCAAGCAAATTCTTTAAAAGAAATTAAAATTGTAAGACCTTTTGATGCTCTTTTTAAAAATTGTTCCTTCAGAGACTTTAAAAGATTTTTAAAATTAATATCAAAGAGAACCTTCAAGGTTCTTGAAAAAGAAAAAAACCAGTTCTAATAAGGTAAAACTTCCAAAAGTTGGATCCAATGCGATAGTCCCTGAACCAACAAAATGCTTATCTAGATGTGCACTAGACCTGTCAAAAGTGTTGAGCTCAGTGTTGCATTTAATTTGTTGCTTCTGTTCAGTACTTGCTGGAAGCTTATGGTCGGCAAGCTAACCTCGTGGAGGAGGAGGAGCACAGCTCTCTGGAAGCTCCTTTCAATATACTCTCTCAATGATGAGAACCACAGCTTTCTTTTCTGCTCTAATTTGAAGTGAGCTAAAGCTACTACAAACAGTACCCTGGTGGAGAGGGGCAGCTTGGAAGCTCCTTTTCAGAGACTTGATGAGACACAGCTTTCATGATGTCATTAAATTCTCCACACTTGGGGAACTGTGTGATTAATAATAAAACATGAAACTTGTTGTCTAGAGGGGCAACTAAACCCTAAATCTTATTAATAATTTTGCTAGTCCTGGCGACAGGGACTCTCGCATCAGTTTTGTTGTTTTAATTTTTTGCATTAAGTTAGCCGATTTCAGACTAGAAAAAATAAACTTTAAGTTAGCTGGTTTCAGACTAGAAGATGTAGATTCTAAGTTATTGTGTGTACTGCAAATGAACTTGATGAACAAATGGATTCGTTAAACAAGTTTGGTATAAAAGCTCAGATATTTTAGTTGTCAGATTTAGTACCCTGGCAATGGAAGATGTGGCCTATTTGTGACAACCCAATGCAAGAGTTATACGTGTAATGAAATAAATATGATGTATGTACATAACTAGGGTTAGATCATCTACCCATAGCTTACCATTAATAAGTGGGGTCTCCAAGTCTCCTCCTGTCTCTAAAGGAGCTCTGCTCCATGAAGCCTCTGCATAGATCAGAATCCAGTCCCAGGTTTTAAACCACTACCCAGCACCAGCACCAGCAGGGCAGCAATGTAAGCAGCTTTTTCAGTGAGGGCAGGGCACACACTCCCATACCATGGTATTGGAATCTGGACAATATTGTTATCAGTATGCACATCACTTCTTGTTTAGGGTTTAGGGTTATGGTAAGCAAAAAAATTATAGTAGGTTCATGAATGAATTCCAATTACCTTACTGGACCTGCACCCAACCTAATAAGCCACACCTAAGTGTTTTTCTTTAAAGACATTCTGATATGTAGATGGATGGGATGTGGACAGGGTTAATCTACATCCCATCCATCTGGCATATGCACTGGTGGGTTCTGTTTCATTTGGACACAGAAAGAAGGGGTCTTCTCTTTTAACCATTTGGCAATTTTGTGTAAGATAATAGAGTTATCTGTAAAGTAATCCTGTCTTCACCCTGTCTTTGGGCCTCCTTTTACCCCCTATCCCCTCTTTCAGTGGTATCCCCAAAGTAAAGACATTTTAATAAATCTCAGTATGAAATGCTCCAACTCAACATGAAATGCTGATACTCAGCATTCAATGCACAAGGTTCGAGACTAATAATAGTAGTTGCTCAATGAGGAGTAGTGAAAATATATGTAGCGGCTGTGGAGGCGCTCGGTAAAAAGGAAAGACAGGACAAAACTCAGTTTACCACTAAAATCCCCTGATGAATGTTAATGTATTTTTTGCAAGTCTTTTTTTAAATCTCACCCTGTGTATGACCAAACTCAGGGTTCTGGTGCTGTGTTTTTCTTACTTTATGGATAACTCTGATGCCTCGGGAGTGGGGGAGTTCTCTAAGGAATTGCCCACCCCAGATGGAGCTGAGGGGCGCTTAATTTGGGAACTCCCTCGCTCTGAGGGTTTTACGGAGCGTAAAAATGGATGAAATATGTTTTTTACAAATTTTCCTGTGATAGTTGGCGGGTATCAAAAAAATTTATAGTGAGCTCATTTTCAAAGTGCCCACCTCTTGCTTGCACATGACATATTACGCTTTGTATGTGCATGTCCAAATACACTAGAAAAAAACTCGAAGGCTTTTTACACATCAAAAAACAAACCCCAATTTTGAAATGTAATGGTTGCAAGTGTCTCCATTTCGTGGCCAAAATCTGGGGGCAACTTGTTGCAAAATACTATGTTGACGAATCCAACCTTCCCATATTTGGCCTTCTCAATAACCGTTTATGCAAGTCTCCTAATTGGTTTACCTTAATTGACCTTTACATGCAAAGAATCTACTTAGTTTACCAGTTCCATCCAATGTGACTATATTCCAGAAATGTATCCATAATAATAAAAAAAGAATCAACAATTGATAATTTTAAGCACTTTAATGCATTTTTTTTCTTTGTAATGCATTTTACTTACAACTAATGTCTGACAATTCTTTGCCGAATATTTATTTATTTTAGAAAAAAAGTTCAAAAGTTTCTAATTTCATTTTTCAAATTTTCAACATTTGAGGAATAAATATGCAAAATACATCTTGTGTTGTCCATATGTAATAGTAACCCAATGGTTTTCAATTTTCAATAATTTTGACAAATATCAAATAATTTTTCCTTTTTTTTTTTTTTTTTTGGCGTTTTTTTTTTTTATTTTTTTTTTTTTTTAAATTATTTTTATTTTTTGTTAATTAAATTTCCCTAATCAAATAAATATTAGTAATTTAAATGAAAAAGCCATCAAAAAAATACAA
>Ga0116231_10003011_pt1 | contig 35184 bp, 19 predicted proteins | sample S1TSphgellanicum_2_FD_89695 | JGI IMG/M metagenome (GOLD analysis project Ga0116231, IMG submission 89695) | Host-associated microbial communities from peat moss isolated from Minnesota, USA - S1T2_Fd - Sphagnum magellanicum MG | ecosystem: Host-associated > Plants > Peat moss > Unclassified...
AGGTTTTTTTTTTTTTCCAAATCATTGAATTTGTGGCAAAAAATTGTCCAATGAAAATTCTGTTATGTCAAAAAAAATGCCAAATTTTGAAATATAAAAAAAAGTCTCATGATCTTGAATTTATTATATTTCAACATAGAAAATATATAGTTATCATATGTCTAGCTAATGAAGGGGGTTTGTGTTGTTTTACCATGTGTCTACCAACTTTTTTTGGGGGTGAATTTGGTGCAACGAAGAAATAAAATATTATTTAAAATATTCATTCTTTTAAAGAAAGGGTCGCCCAAAAACAAAAAAACAATTCATGAAAATCGTCACATTTCTACACTTTCTTCAAACAATTAGCCACAATTAAAACTTGATTTCATTGTTGGGCTATACCCAAACATGGCTAAATCTCCCTGTGAATGATAGCCAAAGTAGCAACATAAAATTTTTGAAAAAAGGATGTTTTGATTAGCTTTTTTTTTCCTTATTTTTCAAAATTTTGCATTAATTTAACATGGAAAATAGAATTTTGACCTACAAAAAAAGATTTGTCATTAAAAAGATGGCTCAAATTCACCAATTTTTTACCGAAGGAAAAATTCCCATTTTTTAAAAAAGTTTTAGTAACTAGCCAAAAGTATAGAATAATTTTATTTTTCTTCTATCTCAATATTTAGAAGTTAGTCACATTTAGTCAATTTTTTTTTGGCATGATTGCCACCTTGACTACATCCCAAAAGTGTCATTAAGAAATAATCTGATTTACACCTATACTTTTCATGAATTAAATGCCCCAAATTCGCTAAATTTCAAAGGAATTTGTTTTTCAATTTGCCAATTATTTTTTTATAAGTTCTAGTAGGTTGCCTAAGTAGCTGCATAGAAGGATTTTTTTAAAATTTACTTATGCATCAAGTATGTAGCCAAATTTGGCTAAGTAGTTTTCTAGATAATTGTAACTTTGGTTACATCACAAAATCATTCAAGAACAACCCTAGTGTTAACCCACCCAATTCATCATTTCATGGTAGTAAAAATGGAAAATTGTTACAAAATCTACTTGATTTGAAGATAAAATCATAGAACAAGGAGGCCACATACAAGACCAAAATTGAACAAGATAAACACCAGTAGATCCTAGTTGTTAAAATAACTTTGGAATTCAAATACATAGATGTAAGCTTCACTACTTGGATGGCTAAATAAAACAAGAAGGACACCTATAGATGCTATTTGTTAAAATGAGCCACATGGGCCTAAGGGCACTGCCATTGGTGGGAAGGACCAAGGGTAGTACCAAATGATTTTTTAAGGGATTTGAAGCTTGTCTATATAGAGAGAAATGTTATGTTATAGTTTAGGGCTAACTTTTACATTTGCAAAAGGAAAAATAATTAGTTTTCCAAAAGTCAATTTAGTTTTGGAATTTTGAATTAATAATGTTTTCATGGTCTTCATTATCATGTTAGTTACTAAAATTTTCAGATTTTAGTAATCAACAATTATGATAGGTTTCAACAACTAAACTTCCCTTTTTCAGGGACAAAAAAAAGAAAATGTGTTTACAGAAGCATGATCATGTATTTTGTGGAACAAAATGGAAATAAATTAAGAAAGGAAGGAAAAGAAATATGAAAGGAAGAAAAATAAATCCTTAAAAGAAAAAAATACATCTGAAAAATTTAACAATTGATATTTTTAAAATGAAGGTCAAATAAAGTAGAGGAAATAAGAAGATGGGGATAAAGAAAACAAAGAAAGGGGAAAATAATGCATTTTCAAAAAAAATGAGTTTGAAATGTCAATTTCAAGTTTCAACATCTCATTTTGGACCTCAAAAAATGACAATGGATGTGGGTTCACCAATGTCCAAATGCTCTAGAATGCACTCAAAGCCTCGTCTTCAAAAAGTTTGGAATTCATACACTTATGCAACTTCAAATACTTGGATGGCCAATGTACTAAGTGGTGTATCATATCACCAATTGCAATTCAACACAAAATCTACATAAAGGCTTGCATACATAATTTTTAGATATGACTTTAGCCCCTCCCTAAGCTCCACAACTAACACCCCCAAACCGACCAATAACACTCCTAGTAAGATCCACAACTAATAGTCCCGTGGAGGACAATCTAGTTAGACTTCACATTATCATCCAACATCTCTTGATTGACGGCCCATGCCACAATGGTTTGCATTAGCTAATTTCATGAAATGCCATTATGGTTGAATGATGTACTATCACTGAAGCAACCACTTCATGTAAGTTTCAACAAACAATTTGAATTCCTCAAGCCTGCAAAATTTGAGCCCACTTTTCATTCCACATATCGTTTCTCTCAATTCATCCTTCTTTGTACAATTTGAGGAAGGATCCTTGATGACTAACATTGTACAACTTTTGATTGCACAATGCTAATGCAACAAAGTCACCACATGTTGGCAATCATTCCTCTCCTAAGTGGCTTGAACATGGGGAGTAGTTGTTCAACCACCCATTATAGCAAGACAAACGCAAGCCCACCTTGTTCATAATGCTCCATAATTGGTCCATTTTCACCTCACAATGAATGCTCTACAATCAATCTATTTTTTTCCTTACCAAAATACTCCATGGTTAGTTTTTATTTTTCCTCACCTAATGTTGGAGTTTAGAAATGTAGTCCTAGAATTATTGCATACCATGTTCCACCTAGGTGGTATATGAAGCATTCATTGATCTACTTCTTGCTAAAAATTATCTCGGGACCTTGAACTAACGTTGAAGATAAGGTATTAAGGTTTCTAAACTAAAAAATCCAAATAGTAAACACTTGATTGCATCTTGGCTGAATCTACTACCTACAGACAAAGAGGTCTTGTGCTTATTATAGCCAACAAAAAAATTTGATTTTCTGCATGATAATTAAGCTTGGGAGTTTGGTGTGTGGTGATCAACAAGCACTAGTAAAGCAATTTTTGTGTGAAGTTGTCCAATAGTGCATCTTAGCTAGCCAAGAATTGGTTTTGTAGGTACATAACATTGTCTTTGGATCCCATGCAATTTTCTTCTTCTTTTACAATTACATATGGATTGTATGTGATCATTGATGAGGCAACATAATTGAAATTTTGAATCTAGCATCATTTTAGCACCACATGTAACCTCATGAGAGAAAGTTGTTTGGCCATACCAATCTTTCCAAAAGGCTAATGGTGTAGTGTCATTGCTTCAATATGGAATGTGACTACTACAATTGGAGTGCTTGTGCATTAGTATATTTTTTCGTGAAATTTAATAGTGCCATTAATGCTTGAGGAGTTGCAGCTGTAGTAGGTATATCCATGATATGATATGGCCATAGAAAATGGAGAAAATGTGTGGCTAAAGATGTTAATAATTGCAAATTGGGGAATGTAAATTTGTAGGTTGATATTGGGAGACATGATGTTGCCAACTAACATTGGGAGATCTATTGTCTCTTGCTTGTTGATAGAGCCGAATTGTCTTGGTTAAGTAGCAAGATTTGTAGCCTCCTTGTAGTTTACCATCACCATATTTTGGTGGGGTGAAGTAAGTTGTCTTATCGAAAACATGTCTTGCCATGTTTGATAAGAAGACCTACATTTGTTAATGTATCTACATTTGAAGCTAGAAGATCAATAGGTCTTGAGCTTGGATGGATCATCAACAATGGAGATTGTTTCCACTTGATTTGCAATGTTTTTCCAACTTAATAACCCATTTTTCCCATCATAAAATTGCATGATCCAGTAAATTATGATTTGGAGTAGTATTGTGCAGGCCAAATATCCTATATAACCTAATAGGACCATGAAATCCAACATGTGGGATCTACTCTCTTTCTTTTTCTAAACTTTTCAATCCCTTCCATCTTGATATGTGCCTCTCATAATTTTCTCCACTGGTTTCATTGATATTGTTGTCTAAGTTTGTAGTTGAATGTTATGTGTGTAATAAGGAAGTTTCTATGGTTCAAAAAGACAATTGCACTTGGCAGTCTTGAATAGAAACAAAACTCTTATGCTGATTTAAGGTTATTTGTGGGTTAGAGTAGATCACCCAAGTGTGTGGCATCTATCATGAATGTTTGTGAAAGTGAATAATGACAATAGCTATGTGTTTTCAAACTAAGCCCATCCATGACAAGGTTTTTGTTCTCAAAATTTTTATGTAGCTAAAGCGGTGATAATCCATAAGATGATTTAGTGGATTTGGATTTCTACATCTTGGCTACCAATTGGAAATTAGATCATCAAAATCTAATGAACTTTTCTTTCTTCAAAACTTGGCAAATTTGGGCCAAAGCTAGTTATGAAAATTCTTTTATGTATAGGTCAAGATCATACTTTTCAAATCAAAATTCATAGAAATTTTGCTAAAAACCCCATAAAAAACACTTCATGACTTTCATTTTGGGCATTTCCTAGGGCCACTTGAGAACAATTTGTGTTCTAGCTTTAGGTCTTGTTATTCACTTTTTGTAAGCATGGCTTGAGAGTGCAATGATGTCCATCAACTTCCTTGGGTTTGTAGCCACCTTGATGTGCCAAGCTATCTTTTTATTAACAAAACAACCATTACATTGATGAGTCAAGTACTAAAGTAATACATGTGTTGGGTGTGCATGCATGTATGGGAATGCTAATGTGTGGAAGATTTTCATAGATATTTTTTATTACTTCCCATTCCTACATTAGTAAGATTTTTGGCAGTCTATTTTCCATTTTGAGATGATCCTTTCACAATTACACAATTTTACATGAGGCTAAGAAACAATAAAAGCAACATATTATTATAGATTGATACATAGAAGAAAAGCCTCTAATCATAGATGGTGGACAAAGAAAAAAATGTTCAATTGAAATTTCTATTGAAGATAACTCTAAATATCAAATTGAATTCCATTTGAAATTAGCAAGAACTTGTGCACATCTAATGATCAACAAATATAAAACTCTAGTATTTAGAGTTTGTGACAAGTGCCATTATTTCAGAGATTGTATTCCAAGAAACATACTTGAACTCTAAGATTATTCAACAACTCTTGAAGCAACTTATGATTTGCTCATTAGTATTGGGCGTGTTTTTGGAATGCCTTAAAAATGGCAAGACTAGAGAGAGGCTACTGCAATTTTTTGTCTCTCAATTTTGGATGTGAAATTTCCAATTGTCATAACTACTATCGTAGATTAGGTTCCTTTTTAAAACACTTATTTATTCCCACTATTGGGAGCTGATGAGCCTATTTTGAACTTAAACATTGACATTGACAATGATAGTGTAAGGAAGTATTTAAATCAATTGAAAATTTAATATATAAAATGTTTTATGACATTTTAACATCCATATGTTACCTAATTATAACATGGTTGTAACTAGTGGTACATGGATTCAATATTGATATGCTAGATGATAGTTGCCACTTGTTTTCATTAATGGGAATCCATTAGTTGAAATCATTTGCATTCATCTATTATCTCATTTATGCAATCTCATTCATCCAATCCCCAACACATTATCATCCATTTGTTAGTTGATGGTTTCATTAATGTAGTTGAATGTTAAACTAGTGAAGTTGGCACACATGTGAATTCAAGACATGCTTCTTACTATCCACTGAAAGTGCAGGCTGTCCAATTGAGGAGATCCTATTGATGTTAGGAATATTTGACAATTGTCCACTTAGTCAAAAATTGCTTCCAACTGTTTACCAATGATCAAGATGGGTTGACTTAAATGGGAATTACCAATATATTTTTTTTAATAAAAAAATCCCAATTGCAACACAATTGCAAACAACATATAGTTGAAAACATTTTGGTTAAAAAAAGGTTGTTTTCTACTAGTGATATGATATCACGAAATGGTTATTGCTAGTTGGGCAATGTTTGCTAATCGACCATCTTTTGAATTGTGTAGGTGTTTGTTCACCCATGGATGTAATTAGTGATGGGTATTTCTACCTTATTTCTTCTTTTTTGTTAAACTTTGAATACTAAAAACATGGCTACCATACCTTTTCTGTTGAAAAAAACATTTTTTGAAATTTGTTTATGATTGCGCGAATGGTGGGTTCGATATACACAACTTAATTATGTTGGACAATGTTATTATGATTTTATAATTGTATGGTTTGATGTGATTATTTCTTAATAATTTTGTTGGTTTCATGTACATGAAATGAACAATGCATAACATTTTTATAGTTTTTTTTTCTAGGTACAATCTTTTTTCACAAACATAATCATAATTCATATGTAACTAAGAATAAATATTGAAAAAACCCCTTTTAAGTGGACATTACACATTCCATTTTATTTACCATTTTACATGAATTTATTCATGGATAATCAATTTTATAATTTAAATTTTGAACCCTATGATTATTTTCATTATTATGATTAATGTAAGTTGCATTGAGAATGACACCAATGAATAAATAAATATAAATTTGAAAGTCTTATCATTATTTCCAATGTTTTGGTAATGTGGGTTTTAAACATGATTAGGGTACATAAACATGAAATTTGTAGCATAAAGTATCATTCAACTAATTATTAACAAATTGGTTTCCAAAATTGCTAGATTTCCTTTTCCTTTGTTTTAACTAATTAAAAAAAAAACAAAAGGTAGTTATCAAATAATGTTGAAAGTGGTAACACCTAGGTTGCTAGAAAGGATGTCCCAAAAACATTTCATGGCATCTTTAGCAATAATAAGTTTTAGACTTTTCAATTAATTAATTATTTTTGTTTAGGCAAAGATTTGGACTTGCCTTGTCTTAACATTCTTCTTTGCACCACCACTATCTCTTGGCATGCTTATTGGTGTCCCTTATTGCCCAAAATTTTTATTTTTATGTTTATTTTTTTCTAGTGTCCCCCAATGTCATTTTCAACATGCTTCTTGGTGCCCATGTCGTCTTTCTTAATGCCCTTGTTGTCTCAAAAAAATTATTATTTGTTACATGACACTCATGACATCCTACTGAATACACACAATGTTCCCCATCATTTGAAACAATTTTCTTTAACCTCCTAACGCCCTAGATGTGCTTCTTGACATGACCCTCAATGTGTTTTCCATTGCCCTTGGCATCCTTCCTAACATCCTCCATTATTTGAATTTTCTTTCTTTCCACCCCAATGCCTTCGTCATCCATGTCATCCCTCAGCCTTATATCCAATGCCTTGTCATCCCATGTTGCCACTATTGTTGTTTCCATTGTTATATTGTCATTCATGTCATCCCTTGCGATTTGCTGTCACCATCTCATCATTTCCCATCCTTCAACGTTATCATTCCCATCTTTCCTCCAACATTTCCCCTTGTCCCCAACACCATTACAATATTGCTTGGTCATTCATCAAATGTAAATGAAACATCCCATAAACCAAAATGTCGCATTTTGATCTAAAATCTTACTAAGGACGCCCAAATTTGGGACATCTAGTAGGTTTATGTCCGATCTTGGGCCAAGGGATGTTAATTCTATTTTTTCCAAATAACATGCAAAAATATATAAAGTGCAATTCATTGCAATTTTACAATGTACTTAAATATAAATAGGTTGTTTAGAATTGATTTTTTATACATCTAGAATATATTAAAATATTTTCAATTTCGTAAAATATTTTTAAAATTTGCATTACTTCATAGCATATAAAAAATGTTTATTTATCTCACGTGTTTCATAAAATATACATAGAATACCTTCCATTAGGTCTTGAGACATCCCACCAAGGGGGGATGTTTGCCATTTGATTTGCAATTCACATTTTTTAAATTTATAAATAAATCAATATAACTCACACATTATTAACTGCCCATTAATCCAAACTAAATAGGATACGAATTGAAATTTGGGATTACTTTTCAAAATTAAAACCCAAACCATACACATTAACCTTAGTTGAACTAAATTTCCAAGTTTTTTTATGTGTGCAACTAGAATTAGAATGGAGACAATTCCAATTTTTTTCAACACTAGAACTTGGGTTCTTCATAAAAATAAAAACCACCAAGATTAGAAAAAACCCTATTGTTATCATGGCTAATAATTGGTGGTTATAAATTATAAGCAATTTGATTGTATATATATATAAACTATGAAATATGTTATTAATAACTAGGTCATATTTTAGTAACCAACCAACACTAGTTATGATTTATAACATGATATACATCATTATAGGCATATAGGCTTATAGGCCATGACAACGAACCTATGTGTTGAACATTAGATAAAAGTAAGTAAAGCCCTAGGGGAGGGTGTTACCAAAATAAAGGGTTCACAAGAAACAAAGCCAAATGTGGACCTATGTTTAATAACACCATCCCCAAGGGCCTTATTACACATAAAACTTCGTCACTTTTTGTAAAAATTGGTGATACCCAACATATATTCATGCTTGCAAGGGAACTTTAAAAAAAGGTAAAGTTCTTTTCATTTGTAAAAACATTATTCAGAAACTAAAAAGTTCCTTGGCAAGTGCATGCTTGCAAGGGAACTTAAAACAAAGGTAAAGTTCTTTTAATTTGTAAAAACATTATTCAGAAACTAAAAAGTTCCTTGGCAAGTGCATGCTTGTAAGGGAACTTTAAAAAAAGGTAAAGTTCTTTTAATTTGTAAAAACATTATTCAGAAACAAAAAAGTTCCTTATCAAGTGGAGGAAATATTACAATTTATAATGTGCCTTGTTGCAACAGTAGAAAAACAACATCAAGGCTTTACAATACACAAGAATAAGGTAAGGCATGCAAAAGAGGAAGGTAGTCCTACTTTAAGGTCCTAGGCCCTAAGACATACAATGGGGGAATGCTTCATCTAAATGCCAAGACAAGTCACATCATGAATGCATCTTTTGCTACTTAAAAACCTTTGAGATTTTTCTTAACGTATTTGGAGGTATGTTTATAAAGTGTAAAATGGCATTTTGGGTTGTAAAAAATGAAATGTTCACACATACAAGTGTTCCATTTTTTGAAATGCCTTGTGTTAGTTTTTCCCCCTATGATATCAAATATGTATTTGTTGAGAATCATGAGAATTATTTTTTAAAATAAAAAATAACATCAATTTTTATGTTTGGTAATGCCTTTGGTAGGGGAACTCAAGAGATCCTAAAAAGGTCATGTCCCTTGCCCTTAAAAATAGTGAAGCCCTTCATACAAATAAACCTTTTCTTGGGCAAAACATCATAATCTAATTTTTTTCTTTAAACAAACCTCACACAACACAATCTACCTTTTAACCATGGTGACATCTTACAAAGTTGTAAGGCCATGACATAATATCCATCCATTAGGAACCTAATTTAAATGTTTATAGTAAGTTAGGTTGATAGGCACATTACATACTTATAAGTCATGTATCAATGTTCAACACATGTCCAACCTACAATGTTAACTATTACCTTTCCCTAGTGCTTTCATTTTTATTTTGTGGTGTAGCCAAACTAGTGATCATCTCCAAGAAGATTTAGCCAAACTTGGGTATGACCATATGTGAAAATAGAAAAAAATAACAATCCATTTATGTTTGGCTACAAGTTGGAGCATGTTGTAAAAGTCTAGCAATTTTTTTCAAAATTCTCACAAAAATCCTTTGTATATATCAAAATCATTTTTCTTAGGTCAAAAAATGTGAAAATTTGCACAACAAAGGACAATAATCCCCGCCTATATACATAAAAAAATGGACAATATAAAATGAAAAACTATTTAAATATCACCACTTGGGCCAATCATTATTGTTGGCCAGTCAAAAAATCAATTAAATTTATGGGCCCTCTTGGAGGACATTTTATAATGAATTTTTTTATAGGCCCAAAATGGGTTTCTATACTTCATCCAAAATGTAATAAAAAGGCCATTTTAATGGAGATGCTTTTATAACCTTGGTGCAATACATTTCAAGCCATACAATGGGCTTATGTAGGGCAAGCCCTTCAAACATAGCCTCCCACTTGTACAATAAAAAATTATTAAAAATAAATTCCCACCATATGGGCCCACTTCATAGGTTACATTGGGTAATGCCTTGTTGACCCTACACGTGAATAATGCTTCCTATAGGTGCAAATGCACCTTCTTGTTACCTTACAACCATTGAAAGCACCTTATAGCCGCTAATAGGCATAAGGTACTTTCACACTTAAAGGTTAAGTGAAAGGTGCCTTTGCAGCTAAAAAGCAAGCATAAGGTGCCTTCACAAGCTAGAGGGGTGGCAATATGGTGATCTACATATCCATTATCACGTCATGGTCTTAAATGTTTAATTCATTTTTCATCTTTTGCTTTATGGGTATGGAAGGCCCTAGGGTGGGTGGCATTCCCAAAATGCAAGGCTAGACTTGGTGATCTTAGCTTTGGTGCACCCCTCTTGTATGCTTTACCCATTGTAAAGCACAAAACATGCATTATCATGAATTAAGGAAAAAAAATCAATTCTTAATTTTGTAATGAAATGCAAACTTAAAATACCCTCTTTTGTTTTTAAGAGAAAGATGAGTGATGGGAGTTCCAAAATGGCACTAAGACAAATTCACAAATATGAGTTAAGGTGAAAACAATCTATAGAAACTAAGAAAGTCCAAGGCAATTAATGCAAAATGAAGCCAAAATGCCACATGGATGAAGTTAGGGGAAACACACCTTCACAATTCATCGCAATTTGAATTTGAAAAGAATCATCATTCTCCTTTTTTATATTATATTTTTTGATTAGTGGTGGAGATTGCATCAAAATAACAAATATTCATGGGACTCCATAATGAAAGTCTTGAAATTTCTGAAATTTACCAAGTTATGAGTCCCTTAACTTTGTGGGCTCATAATTCCCATGTTTAAACTCCAATTGAGAAGTTATCAAAGGTAAAATTGTAACCTTTGATGAGAACATTTCAATGCCATATGGGATGTTCTAATCATAGATCATTTGATCCATGTTTCTTGGGAAAGGTTGGGAGTCAAATTGCTAAATTGATTTTCAATGTAGTCATTTTTGTGGCCATAATTAAAAATTCAAATTTCCAAATAGAATATGTGAGCTCGCTTTTGATAATTTTGTTTCAAGATCTTTCCAATGTTATAAAAAGGTCCCAATTTAAACAATGTCGTCATTTACACCTTTGTCCCAAAGATTCAAGACATCTACACAACTTCGACTTCCAAAGTAAGGATTCATTTGGAAGTGTTGGGATTCAATTTCTTGAATTCCTGTACATTTTATGGGAGTGTGTTTTAGTCCCAAGTTAATATCCCAATTCATTTCCCTTTTCGTGCTTAACCTTGATTACAAGTTCAAGGTTAGGGTTACAATAGTATAGTACATTTATCATTATTTTGGGGCATGGGAACAAAGTTAATACAATAATGTTATTTATAAAGTGTTTGTAAGTGGGCATGGTAGCACTTTATTCATGCCAAATTAAAGATGAAATGTGTAACAAAGGTTGAATGCCAACAAATGAAAATAATAGGGGATTAAACTTGTTTTTGCACTAATTCCATTGTAAAATTGAATTTGGTCCCTACTAATTTCAATTTTTGCATGAAGGTTTCCATGTTCATGACGCCAAATTTTACTTGTTTCAAACTTGAGCATCATTGAGCGAACAAGGTGTGAGAGATTTGAATCACAAAAAAATTGGATGTTTGATAGTATGAGGTCTTAAAGAGGAGAAGAGTCTTTTTATGAACTTAGGGTCAAAATAATTGTAGTGCATGAATGAAAAATGAAGGGGTGTTCATTAGAGTGTAAAAAGATAAAAAGTTTGTGGAACTTTGAAAAACAACATCCTCCAAGAATTAGCTTGTGATGTTTGTCACCACAAGCAAGTGCATTGGAATAATTTGTTTTTGCAAAAGTCTTTGCTTGACACAAAGGCATTGTGACAGGTGTGTGGTTATAACCACATCATGGACATGGGGAATAATATTTACACAAGGTGGGGTGTGGAAAAGAGCTTTTACAAACAAACCTAGATCAATTATAATCGAGCTACAAAATGGAGTGAAGAGAACTTGAGAATTGACTTTCAAAAGTAAGGAAATGAAAGGTAGTGATTAAACAATTCATTCTAATTTCAAAGGAATTCTTAAGTTTTTGAGGGTGAGGATTAAGGTTGTTCAATTTTTAAACTTTTCACTTTTTAGTTAGCATTAGAAGCATGGTGTTAGTAGGGACCTTTTGGGAGGAGGGTGAAATCTTCTATGATCATCATATTCAAGGAATATGCTCGTGACAACCTTTTTTTTGTGTGGTCAAGGTGGTTTCCTTCCATTTTTGGTTGTAAACTTTGTGAGCTTGTTCAAACCCTAACTACCACATGGTTAGCACATTCTCTTAACAATCCTCCTTCAAAGCTTCCATTTCCCCATAACACGGAGCCCAACCTACCCAAAATACCTTCACACAATAAAGTTTTCCTTGAAATCCTACTTAGTTTAATCCTTCTTTCATTCTTTCCTATCATATACCCAATTTGTTTTTATTTTTAAAATCTTTGAAAAGTCATAACCAAACACATCAACTAAGTATAGGATTTTTGAAATGGGTACCAAGTACATTTCTTTTTTAACTATGGGTTGCCAAAATTAAGCCTATGTTATTTGAGAATTTTTAGTTGTAAGCATGTAGGATTATAGGCTTGATGTTTTAAAGTTTGAATTTTAATGTTTTGAAATTATAGTTTTGGGGTTTAAATTTAGGGTTTTTAATTTTGGTTTAGGGGTTTAGCTTTAAAGGTTTTAATGTTTTAAGATTATGGTTTTAAGGTTAAGTTTTTAGGGTTTAACTTTTGGGGTTTCAATGTTATGATTTTAAGATTATGCTTTTAAAGTTATGTTTTAAAGGTTGCATTTGGGGTTTTATGGTTGGAATTTCAAGATTTTAAGATGATGTTTTTAGGGTTTGCATTTGGGGTTTTAACCTTTTAAGATCATGCTTTTAAAGTTAGGTTTTTAAGGTTTCTTTAAATGTTTTAGGGTTTAAATTTTAAAGAGGTGAAAGTTGTTGCCAAATGTGGACATAATGTAATTCAAACTTATAACAAAATGCTCGTGGGATTTAGGATTCAAGTGGAATGGGAAATCAATGAATTAAAAAATAAAATGGAAACATTTCATGAATTAGTTTGATTGCACAAAATCAAAACTTTAACATCTTTTCAAAGATGGGGTTTTCCTCACCAACTATTTATGTTTGTGTTGAATGGATTTCACATACTAGATCATTGAAGATTACAACCACAACCCTATTACACAAGGGTGGTCAATATATTAATAATTGCACGTTTAAAATTACCATCATTTATATTCTAAGCTCCTACTTTTAAATGATTGATAAATCTTTGGTTATTTTCAAATAACAAATATTTACCTTGTTATTACTTTTATGGTTGATGTTCATTTAAATCTTTAAAAATTTCAAAAAAACAAACATTCAAAAGTTTTTGAAGTTTAAAAATATCAAATATTTGAATCCTCAAATGCATCAAATGGTTAGGGTAGATTTCCAATGACATTTCCATACCTCCAAATGCATTAAATTACACTTCAAATGGTTAAGGCAAACCTTCAATTACATTTCCAAACCTCCAAATGCATCAAATGGTTTCAAAGCCTCTTCACCTCCAAAGCTGTTAGAATTTCAAGAGTTCAAAAATCCAAAGGTTTTAAAACTCAAAACCTTTAGATTTTTTTGAGTTTTATGGTTTAAAAAAGTTAAAACAAAATTCGAAAAGAGGAAGACCATCATCATAAAAGAGGAAGGGGGGGTGGGGTGTTAAGACCAAATAAAACCAAGAGAAGAATGACCATTGCCATCAATGGGGGGTGGGGACAAGGGGTTAAGACCAAAACATAACCAAGAAGAAAAGGATTATCACCATTAACAAGAGGGTTTTTTAGACCAAAACATAACTAATAACAAAATGACCATCATCATAATAGGAAGGTTTTAAAAACTAAAAACATAACCAAAAAGCAGATCATGAAATAAAAGTCACCTTACAAAAATGTAGGCATTCAAGCTATTTTGCTTTTGTTTTGCACATTGTTTTAAGTTCCAACCTTTTTCTCTTGTGACTTAGCTCTAGAAGCTCCAAAAGTTCATGCTCTCCTTCAACATTACATCATAGAATAGTGTAAACCTTTGTTGCTTCCTTATGCAAATGCATGTGTTCATGCAAGAAAAGAAATTTTATGAAAAGTTCACAAAGACAATTTCATGTGTGATTGAGCAAACATTCATTTCATATTGAGTTTCGATGCAAATCTGAATTTCAAGCCCCCGTTGAGGCATCGCAAAAACAATTTCATGTGTGATAGAGCAAACATTCATTTGATTTTGAATTTTTACACAAACCTGAATTTCAAACTCTCATTGAAGCATTGTTTTGTTGTGTAAAACTTTCACACCAAGTTTCACTCAAACATAAGGTACCAACCCTATGTTTGAATGACTTCATGGAAGACTTCAATGAATTAAATCCTCATTCATTTACCCTTCCCTTACACAGAGTGTGTCTTAACAGCCTATTCAATTCATTTTCCATCTCCATGGATGATCAAATCACATGCAACTACCCATCTACTAATTCAAGTGTTCCATCTTTCCCATGTTGTTTCATTGACATTCACATCCCCAAGGCCTTTTACATCATGGAATGGACAATTTAGGGCACATTCTACCAAGGAACATGCCATTTATGAAGGTGTGCCATAAATGACCCATTCTCTAATGGTTTTGACTTGGTTGTCACAAGATAGGCTAGGGTAGATAGGTTGGTGAGCAACCACATAAGAACTCAAAAGGGGTCGAACCCTCACACATTGTTCCTTTGCTTCCAAACCTCAAAGAACACTTAATAGTCATTCTAGCACTTCCAACATTACAAGAATTACTCAATTTGAGAAAGTAGTTGGGGGGGCGGGGGTGGTGAGGGGAAGAGAGATATGGGATGTTTGGTGAAGGGGGTTTAGTGTTCGGTGATGGGTGAGTTAAAATAGAATAAGATTTCGAACTTCAAATCTTTGATGGTTGCATCTTTGCCTCTAGAATACAAAGAAGTTTTGTAAACCCTAGTTGGCGCACCCAGCAGGTTTTAAAACACTCAAAAACAGACTAAAAATGAGGAAGATATGGGGGCTGGAACTAGAAAGCGGTCCAAAGCTTTTTGTTTCATTTCAAGACTTTTGAAACAAATGATCACTCATCCTCTTCCTTGGTTCTTTGTGATGCTTCTGTACTTGTGATGCTGAAAGAACATTTGTAAGCTTCCAGTTTGCTTGTCCAACAAAAATCGGTCAATTTGGTTTGGTTTCGCTCAATTTGGTTCAGGAATGAGGAAAGTATTGGAAAGTGTTCGATAACGGGCGGTTTTGCCGTAGCTCCCGGGCAAGAAACTTCATCCCAAGAGAGGTCACGGCATGTATACAAAATGGAAAACCTGCCAGGCCCCCCCCCAACACAAGCAAATAATAACATGGGAACGTGATGGAGGGAACGGAACAGAGCCTGGTAGATGAAGATAACAATCACTAGGGAGAACATGGGAACATGAAGGAGGGAACGGGACAGAGTCTAATATATGAGGAGAACACGGAATACCTACGGAGAACATGGGAACACGATGATGGGAACGGAGCAGAGTCATGTAGATGAAGAGAATAGGGAACAGGGAACAGGAGAACGTGAGCGAGCTTCGCTCGCGACGGCGGACGACAAGGGGCAGCGAGCGTTGCAGCGGAGCATTTGATTCTGAGAGAGAGAGAGAGAGAGAGAGAGAGAGAGAGAGTGGCAGTGCGAGCTCTCTCAAGGCTCTGCATTGGATTGCTGGGAAGAAGAAGAAGAAGAAGAAGAAGAAGAAAGGGGTTGACAACAAGGAAGTCAAGAACATAACTGGAGTAGAAAACGGGATGGGGACGCTGGGAAGAATTGTTTACTCCTTGGGTGTGGCGTTGCGTGAAACAGGGCAAGCCCTAGATCGACTGGGATCGCGGGTGCAAGGCTCTGCCGCTTTCAAAGAAGAATGTAAGCACTATCTGTGCACCACTGTTGTTTACAAGGAAGTTGAGATCGATCTGTTTTTTTTTTTTTTTGGCCCCTGTTCTGTCTGTCTGTCTGTCTGTCTGCCTGTCTGTCTAGGTTTCCTGTGGAATTCAGGGGTGACGAGAATCCACAAGCAGGGAGGAGCTGAATTGCTTTTGGTTTTTCGTCTCAGCTCCTGTTACTGAAAGGGCTTTATTCACTGTCAAGGGTTTGCTCAGTTCAAGAAGTTTTGCTCTGTTCTTCTTCTCTTCTCCACGTTGCTTCTGCAACCCAATGCATAGAAGAGCGCTGTCATTAATAAGGCGCGATACATTGGGGTTTGATCCTCATCAGCAACTGACTGTGCCACTGTTTGTTTCATACGCTGATGTGTGTGTGTGTGTGTGGATTGACCATGAGCATGGATCAGGAGCTTGGCATTGTCCCTGTAGTTTTAGGGTTGTGAAATAGAGGTTCTGCAAACCTTCAGAAAAATTCGAGACCAGGTTTGAGACATTGATTGAGTCTCATGAGTTTTTGTTCTCTCTCTCTCTCTCTTGCAGTGTCAAGGCATCAGACAATAATGAAACTGTTTGACAAGTCACCAGCGATTGATGAGACAGTTTTTGTGGCTCCCAGTGCTGCTGTCATTGGGGATGTCAAGATTGGGCAGAATTCCTCCATTTGGTATGGCTGTGTGATTCGAGGTCAGAAACAACTGTAAACCTCCCTTTCACCCCCCATGCTTTGAATAAATTTCTTTTTGCTCACAAACACAACATGTAAAAGCATTTGTGATGGCGATGTTGAAATGTTTCTGTTTTTTCATCCAACCTGCAAATATTCACAGCATTGTGAATTTGACGTGATTTTAGGGTTTCAGAACAAATCACAAGTTGTCCAGAGCAATTGTGAGTTTTGACAGAATGCATGCTCACACGAGGTCTTGCCTCAGATTACATCACTATTCATGTGCAGTGTCAGTGTGTCCCAGTGACTGCTATGTCTAGTGTAACCAACATTATGACCCAGTCTTTCTGTTGCTTCTGGAAATATGACAGAAGCTCAGGACACAGATTTTTTCATAATACTTTGTCTGAGAGTTTGAGCAGATTATTACATACTTCTCTACACCCACCAATGGAGTTTGTGAAGCCAGTGAGGATTCATGGTGGCTGGTCATTGGCATTCATGATGAAGGTGACAGTCTGATATGTTGTGAGTGACACTCATAAGGTTATGACTGCACTCGTCCTTGTTGTGTTAGCTGTAGTTTTGCCAGAGCTGACACTGTTGTTGCCTTTACTGCATTATTCTGGAGTTTAGATGTTCCAGTAGGTGCATTCTGCAGTTTGTAACTTAGGGTTGTTGGACATGTTTGTTGATGGTTTTGAGGATGTTACCAACTTTTAACAGTGTGTCACTTATGACAAGGCATGTGGTATGTATGGGGTTGGTGTTAAATGGAATGAGTTTTGAACAGTTACCATAGGGTTTGTAAGAATATTTTTGCCACTTTTGGGTGTGGGCAGGTGATGTGAACTACATAAGAGTGGGTGCAGAAACCAACATTCAGGATAACACTCTAGTGCATGTAGCCAAAAACAATGCAGTTGGAAATGTTATGCCCACGATCATTGGGGATAAGGTCACAGTTGGTAAGAGCTTCTCAAGTTAACCTTACAAGAACTAATCATGTTTTCTGTTATAAGGTCCATAAACCCTTCAGGGTTTATAATACATGTCAAGTTTCTATGCTACTTGATTAGGTTCTTAGCATTGCTGGCCAGAGGCTTCTGATTTGACTGCTCTTCACAATGTATTCCTTTTCTGTTTTGAGAGTGGTCTCTCTGAAGCTCATAGCTTATAGTTTCTCCAGATGGCCTTGTGATATGCAGGCCTTTACCTTCACAGAATGCAGATGGTGCCTACAAAGATGAACTGATTCATATGTTTTGTGTCAGTCTCTTCTATTGTATGAGACTGCTAAAGCCTTATATTGGCCTTTCTCAAGAGTTAGTTGGTTGTGAGGAGTGGGAGCAGGACACAATTCGGTGTTGCATGCATGCACCTTGGAGGATGAGGCGTTTGTCGGCATGGGGGCCACCATCTTGGATGGTGCTGTTGTGGAGAAGGGTGCCATGGTTGCTGCTGGTGCATTGATCACTCAGAATACCCGTGTACCTTCTGGTCAGGTACAGTTCTTTCAGCTGATCTCAATTCTGATGTTTAATTCTATTTATCTTTAACCAGCTGTGTTGATCAGCTAGTTGGAGTGAAAAGCTGCTTTTTGGAAATTATGGCTGGACAAATGTTCAAATCTGGTTAGCCTTCTGAAAACTGTCACAATATTTTTAGTCCATATGTTATAGGGCAGGCCACTTTTGTTGAAACTTAAGCCTAGAAATCTGTGCCCTGATTTGTTTTATGGTTAGCCTGCCAGCATCTGCTAGAGGTATGTGTACAACATTTCATGCTTGAAATGTCAAATTGAGTTCAATGTGCCTCAGTAGTGTGTGCCTTGAGAGTTTTTCTTGCCAGTGTCTATGTGTACCAAGCAGATCCTGCATGTGATGTCTGGTTATCGTGCTTTCAGCCTGAGCTGTGAAAGTTTGTCCTTACATCATCAAACTCTGAGTGCATTTCTATAAGGTTCCTGCTTTCAAGGTTTTTTGTTGCTATACTGTTCCATAACCAGTTCTGATTGTTGCTTTTGGGGTTGCATTGGTTTGGTGTTCAGGTGTGGGCAGGGAACCCTGCAAAATTTTTGCGGCATTTGACAGAAGAAGAGCACTCCTTCATAGCCTTGTCAGCAACAAATTATGCAGCACTGGCTGATATCCATGCCAAGGAAAATTTGAAGACCTTTGAGGAGATTGAAGCAGACAAACTGACTCGTAAAAAGTGGGCACAACAGTCAGATGATTATGATTCACACCTGGGCATCAGACGTGAGAAACCTCCGCAACTTGCATTTCCTGATAAAATGGCCTCAAAGGGCCCTCATTGATTCTTATTCTAGCCGGACATGTCCTTGTTTGGAGTTGGAGGTTATCCTGGCAGTCAATAAAATGTGACATTGATGCAGTTATCAGCGTTTGTCACCTATATGTGGGTGTATTGTCTTCCTTTCTCTGGAAATTGTTTGTTGGCCAATGATTTACCATAACAGCAGAGATTAGCAGGAGCATGATTCTGGGTGTTTCTTTAGAATGTATATCCTGTGCTTCTGCAATCTACCATTGCAACAAGGTCTAGACCCAGTGAAGTCTTTTAAGTATTCATTGTGAAGTATCTCTTTAGCACCTATCTTTTCTGTTCTAACCTTGAAGAACAGCTGAGTTCTTCAGAAACCAAGAGGAGTTAGCATAACCTCCAAGTACCCTACGTGAGCATCAGCCTTCTTAATTGTTAAAGGACCCACAAGTGATCAACCATGTGGTAGGTTACAGACCATTTACACCACCTGAGGGCAGCACCAAATTTGGTAACATGCCCAATAAATGGTTTTACCACATGTAATGACCATGTCAATTCCTACTCATCACACAAGAAAAAATGGTGCGCACTTACAAAAATGTAAGAGTGTGAAAAATTGGTGGGCCCTTATGAAAATGTAAGAGTGTGTGCATAAATGTAAGATGACCTCTAGTGTTAGTAGGGAAGATTACAGGTTTAAGACACCTTCCAACTACATTAGGAAATCTTTGACATATCGTTACACCTTAGATCATTTCCACTGCAAACAAACAATCAAATTCCCCTTGCAGAATCAAAAGTGCCAATGCTGGGGAATTTGAGGGACTTATGATGATTTGGAGTCATAGTGCCCCACGATGACCCCATGCCACAAAGCTTGGTAAACAAATTTAAAGAAATCATCTTTGTAAATTGTGTTATGGTGATTGGAACTAGGAATGTTAACAAAAAGGTGGTTGTACTCACAAAAAACAAAAGGATTAGATACAATAACATGTAATGAAAGATGAACAATTTCAAGGTTATATTTTGTGTGAGAGCTTGAATCAATACATGTTTCTTTGTTTTTTTTTCAAAACACTCATGAAATTACGAATAATTTCAGAAAAACAAGACATTTCAAGGAAGATAGGAATGTGAAGAAGGTGGTTGTATTCACATTTTAAAAAATTTGTGTTTTCAAATTGTATCATTAAAGCACAAAATTGTCCTTCAAATGTGTAAGACATAAAAAAATGCAACTTTTGTGGCATTCCATTTCTTTGGGTTTTGACTTAACATAAATGCACAAAACATTCTGAAAATCTTTCATAATATTGACATGGTTGAAGTTCAAACATGTACCTTTGAAAAACAATACAATGCGATAACAATCTTGCCCTCCCCCCATAATGTGTTTTCACCCAAAAATAAAATCTTGAAGTTGAATGCATCAATGATCAAAGAAGGAAGTAGTGAGTGTGTGTTGTGGGGACTATGATGATTCAAGAAGTTTGGCGATGGTGATGGGGATGAGTTTTCATGGATTGCTTGAAGCTTTGAAAGCTTGTAATGATGATGTGTGATCAAGCTACCAATGCCTCCCCCTTACACCTATAATCATGAGCATCTAGTGGTGTTGGGATTGCAAACAAAACACATGCTTCCCTTGCTTGCTCACAATTCACAAATTAGCAAAGGAAAAAAGTTGCACCACAAAGGCATACACATGTGCGTCATTCATTGTTCACTCACAAAATGGACAAAGAAAAACAAAAAAAACACATGGGTCATGATGCCAAGGTATTTGGTGACAAAAATACAATAAATGTTATTATTGGAGCAAGGAGAAAAAAAGGTGGAGTCAACAAAATATTGATGATGCAAATGTTGCAATGGGGATCACAATGTCACTTTTCTCCTCAAGTTGCTAATGTAGGGGCATTTTACATCATTGTGGTGGAGATGTTTTTAAGGCTTTTATGATGTCTCTAGACATATTGAAATAATCATAGTTCCTTGAAAATTTATCAAATTGAAACATATGATATCATTAATAAGTGCATGTTTTGAACATGTGATGGGAGGCCATGTCATTCATGACAAATGTTTCATGTCTTCATGAATTCATATGCATGTCATTCATGACAAATGTTTCATGTCTTCATGAATTCACATGCATGTCATATTGCACCTTTTCTTGCTCAAAATTTAGATTCAAATTTTGAATAGGAAAAGTTGCTCCTATTTTTTGTATTATGATTGGATATTGTTATCATTCACATGGCAATTTTTTTGTTGATTGTTTATTCTTTATTTCTTTGTTAATACTTTCTTATTTAACTTGTTAGTTGTTCATTGGATTGTCTAATGGTTTTATTGTTTCTTGTTTTGTTTGTTAGTTTCACTATGAGAAATCATGTTTGTAGGGACCACATTACCCTGTAACTAAAGTTCAAAAACCATTCAAGTACAATTGTGTTATAACTACATTTTCCAAGTGCGATTCTTATGCAATTACATTTTATAAACATGTTGATTTAATAAATAAATTTCCATGTCAGAAAATAAACTAATTGTTCGATAGTTGCATCATAGTTCTAAATGTGTTTTGTATATGATAATTTATATGCATTGTATTTACACATGTAATTAACTACATTTGACTTTTTGAGGAGTTGCATTATAATTGTAACATGCAACTAAGTTAAGATTGTTAAAAACAAACTACACATTGAACAATTTTTTTTGCAACTAATGTATAAATTTCATACATGCAATTACACCATGTGTTTACATTCCACCATCCATGAAGTACAAGCTTTGTGATTGATTTTCAACTATAAAGTGTGTTCATGCAATTGGTTGGCCACTGATACAATATTATTGATTCACTATCCATATAAAATGTGAATTTGTAGAGCTCAAATTGGATTCCAATGTTACATAAATATATTAAAAATATTTATATTGAAAGTACATCAAGGTATTCAAACTTACACACCTAGAACTTTTCTAAACTAGATGAACAAATGTAGAATTGATAATAGTTGATTATTTTGTGGATAACTCTTTGGCACCCACAATGGCTCCATTTTGTGGCATATGTAATATATAATATTTAGAAAAAAATACTAAATATTAATATCAATATATGGCTTAATTTATGTAATTAATATGAACAGAAAACTAGATTAAATAATTAGCCATTAATCTACTTTAGACAATTTGTGAAATTAATTAATTCAGATAATTTCTTTTTGCATAATTAACTAAATAAATAATTTTTAAATATTGTGATCTTATTTTTTGTGATTAGTGTTGTTGTATTAATAATAATCCACTATATTGCAACTTATAGTATCTTGTTGGTATACATACATATCAAACCATAATGTTTCATGAAGGTGAAAGTTTACTTTTGAATTGAAATTAAAAGTAATGTGTATATCCTATTAAACATTCAATAGAGGTGTACGTATGGATATGTTTTCGTATACCTTGATGTCATTTACTCAAATTCATGTTTATTATTTAATATAATGAATTATTTGTTAGTAATTTATTAATTAGTAACTAAAATGTAATCTACTTAATTATTATGAACTAATTAATTAAACTGAATAATAAAATATTTTATAAATTCATTAATCTAATTTAAATATTTATTTATTTATTTAAAATTAAATAATTAGCTATCTAATAACTAATTATTTAAATATATTAACTATATATTTAAATTTGATTAATTAATTCAAATAATTTAGATAATTAAAATTAAATTTTTAGGTGAGAAATTATTGAATCTTATTTGAATTCATATCATCAATTATTTTGATAATTAATTATATGATATTCATTTTGATAACTAATTATCTAATATGTAGTTCGATAAATATTTATTTGAATTAACATGCCACATGGGATGAGCTCATCAAAGCTTAACCCTAAAGGCAAAACATTAAAAAAAATTAAAAATTTTATGTGGCTACTTTTTTGTTCACCTACCCTTCTAATATTACACCTTCCTACTTACCTACTTGCCTATCGAAATAAATAGGTCTTACTTATCTACCTACTTAGGTAGGTAGATAGGTAAGTAGATAAGTATGACGTAGGAGTTACCAATTTACATACCTATTGCTATGTACTAACCTACCAAAGTATATATATATATCCAAAATTCAAATAATATGCACCACATGGTAACTTTTGATTGTGCCATGTGTCAGAATCTAAAACCATGCAAAATGAATAATCATAATGGACAATGGATATCAATATTTCCAATAAAAATCACCAAAAAAAATTCATAGTGTCACGTGTTAAATTTAATGAATGGATGAAAAATGACATCAACATGACATTGTGGTTTTAATCATAGTGAGGTTCCACAGTAGTTGAAAAGGAGTTGTTGCAACAAAATTGGAATTGAGTTACAATGAATTGCATTGTATATGCGGTGAGTTGTAATTCAATCAATTTATACAACTTGTTCAATAAGACTCGTAGCATAGAAATACAATAAGTTGCAAATGGTCATTGCAACTTAAAAATTGTCGCAACCCCACTTTCAAGGAAGTGTGAGGATGAAACTCACACTCCCGAAGTTGGGACTTGGGAGTCCTCTGGGACTCCTGAAACTTTAGAGTTCAATTTCAGGGGTCAAAACACCTCGCATTGGGGTGTTCTTTATATCATTGGAAAGTTATTGAAGTGTAGATGTCGAAAATGACCTTGCATGGGCCATTTGGACATTTTTAGCACAATTCATGGCAAAAAAAAGGGCCAAGAGTCAAATTGACAATTTGACTTCCGACCACTAAAAGTCGGGAATCGACCCGACCCCGGTGCGTGCAGGTGGAGTGGGACACATCGTTAGAAAGATTTCAAGGAGAGCTACACCTTTGCTTCAAACCTCATCCCAATCGAAGGTCTGAGCAAAGAATTATGATCGCTCAAAGCCCCAAGAGTCCAAACCAGGACAATTTTGGGACTCCCCTTGGGAGTCCCGAGACAAAAAACCATTCGGATGTGGGTGCTACGGAGAGACATAGAATATACTATATGGGAGAAGGTGGTGGCTTCCCCCGAGTCCAGGCCGTGGTGAGTCAAGTGAGTCCAAAATTGCCCGTGGCTTGTCTTAGCACCAAGGGTGCTTTAGAATGTGAACTAACCAACTTCTTGGTTGGTTGATGTAGGTTTGAGTAAATGAATAACTTGTCCCTCTTCCTAGTCCAATCATGGAGCTTCAGCATGCCCCTCTACCCCTTTTAGTGCTGAGAGCTGGGAGCGTGCCCCAAGTTCCTCACAATTCCGCTGTGAGAGTAATTCAGACCCAATTTGGGTCTAACTAGGGACTTGGGAGCGTGTCAAAAATGATGTTACAAGGCCAATTGCAAAACACCCCTTTTTCTTGTAATGTTTTTTTTAAAAAAATTACTTGATGTTTATTGCATTCTTTGTTTCAAATTGCATTCTTTTAGATTTTATCATTGATTTAAAAGAAATTGAAGATCTTTCTATAAAGTAGGTAGGTAACAAGGTTCTAATCTTTTGAATATCTTGAACAATTTTATTCATTTGATTAGTTTCAATTTTCAAACAATTTGATTTCTTAGTTGTTTTATATTCTTGCTTGATTATGTGTTTTAATGATATATTAACAATGTTAGAATAATTTGATGTGTATTGTTTCAATTTTCAAAATCACAACACTTGAATTATTAAACATTAGAAATCTTAAACATGGAATGTGTCCCAAAGTGTTTTGCACAAGGTACAATTTGAAAAGACATGTCAAAAGCTTTGATGTGAATTGATTCATAAGGTGTTAAAAACATTTCAACCAGATGCTTTACACATTTGGCATGAGATTTGAAAGGACAAATGAACATTGATTGAAATGATTCAAAAGGGCATTGAAAACATTTTGACAAAATGTACAAGTAGAAAGCAAGAAGGTCATTTGTTGGAGTTTAATTGTTTGTTAAAATCTAAATATTGCAACATTAAATTGCAAGTTGTGATTGATTACTAGAACAAGATTTCAAGTATTTTTAATAATATTCACAACAAAATATTAAGCTATGTTAAGAAGTATCAAACAACATGTTTAGAAATCACAATATCATTTGGAAGTTCGAACAACACACTAAGAGCATTGGGAACATGAGGCTTTGGAAAAAAAAAGCCTTTGGACACCCTTTGGAACTTTTGGCACTTAAACAACATGTTGTGAGCATTGAAGTTCAAGGAAAAAACATGTTAAGTACAACACAAACAATGACGCCAAACAACATGACTACAATAGACAAAACATGATTAGCATAATTATGATGTAAATCTAAATTAAAAAGATCAAAAATGAATTTTCAAAACTATGATTAAAGACACTTAAAGCTCAAATGAGCCACTATTTGTACATTTTCTGAAACATCATTACAAGGAAAATTATCGAGTTTGGTTTTTACTTTTGATTGTGGCAACTTTATAAATATGAATGATTGATAATAGGTAGGAATAGCCATTACATCTATTATTTTTATAAATAATGGAAACTACATTTTTAAAATAAATGATTTAACTAATTTGTTTTATAAAGGAGTTGGTGGTTTGATTGTAGCCATTCAATTAAGAGCTAAGTTGACTTGGAAATTCTTAAGAAGATTTTAAAGAGGTAGGTGAGTGAAGGTGCCACTTTTCTAGGAGGAAAATGGTGATTACTCCAAATTATTTAAGGGATTGGTTCTGAAGTGTTTAGGAAAGGGATCATATTGGTGTTATTTTTCTAGTTGATTTTCATGTTGATTTGCAATTTGTAATGGAGTATGAGGTAGAGGGTAACAAGTTGGGACCCTTTACTCCCTACTTTGTGCCTTCATATTTATGTGTGTATTTTTGGGGACGTACTTGAAAATTTTAGAATACAATATTTGGGTGCAAGCAAAATTTTTAAAAAACTCTTGATCCTTGTAGTTTACTTGTAGCATACATGAAAATTAACCATAAAATAAGCCTATATATATATTTAAAAATCAATGACTAACATGATAGTAATATTTTATTGTCATAATAATATTGAAGAACCACATTTTAAAATTTTATTTAAGTAGATTTTTTCACACCATAATTTGGAAAAGAATGGAAGTGACCCTCAATGTCCTAAGGACATTTATATGACATTTGAAGACATCCCTAGGAATAGATGTCCTTGTGGTGAAGGATGTTCATTCTAACAACCTTGATCCTCGGGGATATATGTTATCCTTCAAGTGGCATTGGTTAATGATTCTTCATAAATAAGTTGATGTTGGCAATGGTCACACCATTGTATTGTATGCATTATGCAACGATCGATTGTGTCAAGGTAGGAGTGTTGTAGACAATTCCTTTAACATTTTGAAAAGTCACTGCTAAAAACTAGCTTGCGTGTTCTCTTTTTGCTGTAAGTGGTAATTTGTTATTGTATATTTTACAACATGGTTTTTGGTCTAGAAATTTTTTTGACATTGAAACTTTGATGATTTTGTTACAACTGAAAAACATTGGTAATTTTGTGCATGTTCTTAGTTTTAAAAAAAAAGTAATGAGTAGATTCTTGTAAAAGTAAAGTTGACAAAGAGGTTGAATTATAATTACATGGTTTTGAGATTTTTGGATTAAATTAAACATTTGTTCATGTTCTAATATTTTGGAACTTGATCATGCAAAGGACATTGACATTCTAAATCTTGAATATGCATAAGGGATTGCTAGTGACATGGAATGCTTATTTTTTATAATTTAAACTAATCTTTTTTTTATCTTGAACCTAACTATCAATTTGAGTTATCTAATTATTATTTAAACATATATGAATTATCATGAAGTTAATTATGGAAACATTTTATCTGGGTGAAAGCACATTATGGTGACCCATTTTGGGGTGTCACATTTTATTTTTTATTTTTTTAGGGGTGTGTATGTTTGAATGTAAGGCACCTCAAAATTTTGAAAGATTTTCACAATAATTTTTCATATTTTGGTAGAATATAACTTAGGCAAAATATTTTTTAAAAAATATTTTATTTTATTTCATGGGATATTGGAATATATTTGTGAAAATGAATGTAATGTACTCAAAAATAGACTATGTAGCAGAGGGTTCCAGCCTCAGATGTCTCTCCCTCTTACGAGTTCTCCAATAATGATTGCACCCATCTTGGAAAGAAACTCTTTTGTTTTTGCAGCCATTTAGCTTCATGCTCCAGGATCTTCTCCATGCCATTTTTCCTCAAGTTACTACCATAGTTTTAGGGTTTAGGGTTACTACCCCGTCTGCTGCTGCTTGTTCTGTGTGCAGTGCAGAAGATCTCCGATCCTAGCTGCTTTAGGTAGGTGGTTACTTAGTTACTTGCTTACAGCAGTGATTTGCTTTCACTGGGGCTCATTCTTCTAGCTCTGTCAAGCTCCTGCGAGAAACTGATGGACTCTGGAAGACTCTGGTAGCCACAAGTCTTTGTAACGAGACGTAAAATTGATGCAAGCGATGAACACTTCCCAGGTACCACAGCTCTTCTACGGTTGTACAGCATTCATAGATAAATCTCAAAACACAGGAATTTGCCCTCGGAAAATTATGTATTGAGCACTTCTGTTCAGTTTGGAGTTGGTCTTGATCTATGTTTGAATTTCTGTATTGTGGGGTAGATGCTGCAGGAGGAATTCCAGGAACATGTGAATAAAGTCCATAGCATCATCACAAGTGTCTGTGATGGTGCTAAAGCAAGTTGGATAAATAGAAATCAATGTAACCTCCTGGCAGAGCTGTATGAACATATTGGTGCATTTGTCAAGCAGTTGATGATGATGGATGCTGTAGATGTTGTGCTCTCCCTGCAATCTCTTGATGAATTTATTCATTTGCTTGAGAAGGGAAAGGTTCTAGTGCTGCAATATTCAAGCGCACAGTGGTTTGAGTTGCTGGTTACTAGAGGAGATAATAGGGAAGCATTTAAGGAGGTCCATCGTGCACTTGATTTGTACATCACAACATTGCAAATGAAAGTGCTACAGATAGCAACTGAAGTGCACCTGCCAAGTCTTTTTGATAAAAAATTTAGTGAAGATGTCTATGAGGACAATGCAAGAAAGGATCGTGCTGAGATGTTGGAGAAGTTGGAGGAGCTGGAAAAGAATGTGCCGATTGCAATCAAGAAGCTCAAGCATGAGCAGCCCTTCTCATTTTGGGATTCAAAGGGAAAGCAGTCAAAAGAAGAGCTACCTTTCATAATGCAGATAGATCCGTTGGATATTGAGCTTGGGAAACAGATTGGGAAGGGGGCATATGGGTTGGTGCATGAGGCATATTGGCTTGGATGTAAATTCGCTATCAAAATCATAGAAACTAGTGATGTTAGTCAATTGCAGAAGGAGGTTGGCATACTTTCAAAACTTAGGCATCCACACATTGTGCAATTAGTAGGCTTCTCTGTAACTGATGGCAGAAGCATGATTGTGATGGAGCGGATGGATGATGATCTGCGTCATCTCATTGAGGTTCAATGTGATATTCCCCCCTTTTCACAGCATGTAGCTATAGACATCATTTCTCAAATTGCTGCAGGCATGGCATACCTACACAACCAGGGGGTTTTCCATGGAGACCTTAAAGCCTCCAATGTGTTGGTGAACCGTCATGGTGACCACATTGAAGCTAAGATAACAGACTTTGGGGTATCACAAAGTGTGCAGCTCATCAGGCGATGTGAATCATCAAGGTTCGACAAAAATGGTGATGTTTCACCAAATTCGTCAAAGTCTGACGTGTATTCAGCATCATCTTTCTCTGGCATTGTTGGGACAACTTGTTGGAGGGCGCCAGAGGTGTTTCCTGTCCAGGCAAGTAAAGGAATAAATGTAAACCAGTTGGTTATCTTTGGGGATGGGATTGTTTTTGAGTCATACTCTCTTGTTGAATGGCCCAGAATACTTGATGGCATTTTGGACTCCAGTCAAACAATCATTTCCTATGAGATTGTAGACCGAACCACTAGCTCTTTGGGGTGGGATGCATTGTTGTTCTGATCAAATGTGAATTCTTCTTGTTTAGGCTTGCAACTTGGAAATGTCCCATGAAGACTATCAACAATGCCAACATCTCACTGGGACACTTTGTTTGTTTTCATCTGTTCCTATTCCAGAGTGCCAAGCACATTGTAGAAGGCAAGGCTGAAATGACAGAAGCTGAAAAGGTTATCATGGATGGGCATTCTGTTTTGGAGCCGCTAATTACCAAACATCCCCGTTATAAGCGATATAAGCGAACTATGAAACGTGCAGATGTTGAACAAGAACTTGATGGAGATGGTGATATCTCAACTGAACATGCGACAGACATTGTGGGAGGACTGGATGGAGATAGCATTCTTGATAAAATCTCTAGAGAGCTGCAGAAGGCCCGACGTGGTGAGGTCATCACCGACAACATTACGAACAACAATGTTGTGAAGCTGGTTGCAAACAAACCAACATTGGAACCAACGTATACAGCTAAAGCAGATGTGTATAGTTTTGGCATGACCTGTTATGAAGTCCTTACTGGATGCACACCATTTAGCAGTCTTCCACGGTCTGCAGTCTACAAAAGGGTGATGGCCGGTGAACGGCCAGAATTGCCTTTTGATATTGATACCAGGTTATACAATCTCATTCAGATGTGCTGGGACACTGATGCTCAGAAGAGGCCTACATTTAAAGAGATTCGCAGTAGCCTAGAAGATATAATGATGCCACCCATTTCCCAACTTCGCTCCCAAGCACCCAGGTTAAATGGACAATGCACAATTAGCTAGTTTACAGCCTGATTAGAGGCAAGCAGAAACTTCTGGAATCTTTAGTCAAGGTGGAGGAGCTTTGAATCTCTAGCTGTTATGTACCTTCTATCATGTTACATAGGTCTTTGGCCAGGTTGAGTGCTGGCTATCATCATGACCTAGTCTACCTGCAGATTTCAGAATTGTGAGAAACTCATGATGCAGATCTTTGTACAGTTGTTTGCCCAAACTATTCAGCAGATTATTGTATACATACTGGAACCCACCCATTGGAGCTTATAAAGTCATTCAGAGGGAAGTGATGTTCGGTAGTCGTTGCCATTAATTATGAAGGATATGGTCTCAAACTTGGGGAGTGACGCTCTTGATGTTATGACCACACTAGAATTGGGAGTTAGTACCTTAAAGTGGCTTACAGTATCCCATTGCATACTGTAACATAGGATGTACGTGTGCACTTTGATATCCATGGAGCATCCAAGTGACTGAGAAGAAACTTGAGAGCTGCCATCTTTGTCCCCAGTAGTGCACCAGAATGTCTTTTCTTACAATTGAAAGAGTTTCATGGCCTTAACCCTTGAACGTCAGAGACAGACCAAAATACACTGAAAAGTGGACCAAATTGGTCTGCCCTGATGTTTAGGGTTTAAGGCACATGGTTTTAGGGGCAGTTCTGCTCCTGCAGATGAGAGGCTTCAGGTCTGATCACTGTACACATGGTCAAGATGCAAATGGTGTATAAGGAGGCATCTAAATGGTAATTTGAATTGATATCAAAAATATTGGATGAACTTGTATAACAAATATTCTTAATGTATTATACAAACATTTTGATAAATTTGAACTTAATTTAATGGGTATGAAGTGTCCAAAAGCACTTTTAAAACCATGTCACCAGTGCTTTTTGTTGTTTAAAGGACTTTAAAATGATTCAAAAAAACATTTTTATGAAAAAAATATGTACATTTTTACATACTAGTATAATAATAATAATATAATGCAAATTTTTTTGGAGTCATAAAAATGAATTAAAAATTAAATACATTCTTAAATTACGACTTTAAGAATATTTTGTTTTTAAACACTCAATCTTTAGTGTGAATTCAAATTCAAAGTTTTTGTTCTTGTTGGAGGTTAGACCATGTTTGGAATGTTGCAATCTATTGATTGGCATGGCATGCATGTAGAAATTTGTTATGCAAATCAAAGTGTGCCCACCATTCACAGTACATCCCATGATAATTCAACTTAGTATAGTTCCTATAATGATGTTGTATTGGGTTATCCAAACGGTAAATTTTTAATTGTCTATTAAAATAGACTATAGCCAATTATACAATTAATCCGTTATACATGCATACAATTATTATTAGAATGTTAATATCCAATTGACAATGAAAATATACCAATTATGACTAAAAAAAATTGGGTTTGGAGCCCTCAAATTACTTTCCCAAATTTAGAAATTTTCAATTCTGAAAATGTGGAAAACAAAGAATGTTGACACTTGGGCCAACAGGATAGGCTACATTAGTCCTAATTATAGTAGGTGGTCTATTTCTTCTTCATTTGTTCCTCTATTGTAAATTCATCAAAACTTATTATTCTTGTATAGACATTTGGCAATGAACAACCCACTCCCAAATTTCATCCCAATCTTCTTCTTATTTGGGTGCTCAATAATGAACATCAAACATTACAAAACTTTATTTATAAACACACCACAATTTCAAAAAATGTACAAAGGTATTGGGAAGTAAAAAGGATAATATAAAGGATGTCAAGTCAACACAAACTAAATGTCAAAATCTTTCCATCTCAACAATCGACCGCTTATAATAGGTTGATCATTGTGATGGGGGTTGTGTCTTGAAGGGGTGGAAGTTAGGAAGTAGTTAAGTCTACTATTATCGCCTTACTTAAAATGGAAGATGCTTGCATCTTTTGTAACGTAATTGAAATTTTTTGACCAAAAAAAGTAACCAAGATAGAAAAAGGAGGGCCCTTTGGCCCTTTGAAGCTCCAAATGGCATTGGTACAATGATGTAAGAACTCATTAGCTTGTTTGTCCAAACATCCAAATACCTCAATTGCCAAAGGAAGGAATTGATCAATGGGGTGTCAATTGTAATAACTCTTTTTATTGGCTTGAGCTACATTGGAGGTAATAAATCCTTGAGTTTTGGAAGATTGAAGAAGTAAATATACATGCATTGAGTCCATAATGACAACATTAGTTAGGGTGTGAATGCCATCTTTGGTGAACATGTCGTCTTATCGAAAGGAAGAGTGAACCATGGTTGAGGGAAACACATGTAATTATTTTTTACTCACATGAAAGCTTGCATCTTGTGCAATGGAAACAAAAATGTCATGAACTACATCATGGCTTCCCGTGCATTCATTGCCATGGGCGAAATGTAAAAGGTGGATACCCATGGGGTGTGTGCACACACATCGAGGGAGGCCTGCAATTGAAGGATGTGATAATCCAAACTGTGTTTGAAACATTGTGGAAAAAATTGGGGAAGGTAATTGGAAAGTTGGGAAGACTAGTCAAGCCATAAGCTAAACACCCACCCTAGGGCCGAAACATGACACCTTGAGGTGTTGTTGGAAAAGGAAGGTGTTGTTGTCAACCCATGTTAGGGCTTCAAGAAGGAAAAGATGTTAATCAACCATAAACTTAACAACTATGATTGAAATTACAAGGCCCAACTTTTAAAATAGGTTTTTGTGGTAATGGTGGCTATTGGTATGAATTCGATGTCATCGAAAATTATTGGGAAAATGTTTGTTTACAAGCTAGAGGTCTTTCTGGGTTATCAAAGGACCTATCATGGCCATAAAAACAACCAAGATTATAAGATTTTCTAATCAAAATAATAACAAAGCAAGTCTAGTTCAAAATCCAAATCATGAAATAAAATAAACAAGAATAAGACACGACATGTACGAAATAAGGATCCAGCAAGATTTTATTGGATTGAAGAAATGAAAAAAAAACAACGTTATGACAAAAAAATACCTAAAACTTGTGTTGAACAAATTAAAAGTATTGGGGAATTTTACTTCTATTTATACCACTTGGGCACCTAATTTAGAAAAAAAATTCAAGAAATTTCTAATCTACATGTGGCCTATGTTCAACCATGTGCGCCTATGTGCACCCATGTGTGAATTATGAATGAAATAAGACTCAACTAAGAATGAACTAAAACTCAACTAAGAATGAATTAAAAATAAATTGAGTGAATTAAATGTTAACTAAAAATGAATTTAAAGTGAATTATGAATTAACTAAAAATGAACTAAAACTTAATTAAAAATGAATTAAGAGTCAACTAGAAGTGAATTAAAATTTAATTGGAAGTTAATTAAAATTAAACTGAAATTAAAATTAAAAGTTAGGTACAAGCTTATTACAAGTCATGGATTGACACAACCCCAAGCTCCTTAAGGGATTCAAATGTGAGTCCAAATTGAAAACATTGGAAGAACAAGGAGTTGGGGCACGCTCCTTGGCTCGCAGCATTTTGAGGGGGTTGAGGGGCGTGCTAGAGCTTTGAGATAGGACTAGGAAGATTAACAAACATTCAATCACTCACACGGATCTGCACAAATTAAACAACAAGTTGGTTAGTGCATAACTGGAACACTTTTGGTGCTAAGAAAAGCCACGGGCAAATTCAGACTCACAAGACTCACCATGGCCCAAACTTGGGGGAAGCCATCACCTTCCCCCTTATAATATATTCTGTGCCTCTCCACGAGGCCCACATCCAAATGGCTTTTTGTCCCACGACTCCCAAGTGGGAGTCCTGAAATTGCCAAAATTGAGATTCCCGCGACTTTGAGGCCCTATAACTTTGTGTGCAGACCTCTGATTGAGATAAAGTCTAAAACAAAGTTGTAGCTTTCATCGAGAGCTTTTCAATAATATGTCGCACACCACTTGCACGCAAGGAAATTGGGTCGATTCCCGACTTTTAGTGGTCAGGAGTCAAATTACCAATTTGATTCTTGGCCCTTCTTTTGACCATAACTTGTGTTTTAGATGTCCAAATGAGTCATATGAGCCCATTTTAAACATCTACGTTTCAATAGATTTCCAATGGTATAAAGAAATCTTCGATCCATTGAGTTTTGACCCTTGCAATCGCTCTCTGAACATTCGGGAGTCCATTGTGAGTCCACCGGGAGTCCACCGAGAGTCCACCGGGAGTCCAACTCCCAAAATGGAACCTCCTTTGGGAGTCTGAGGGTTCATTCCCTCACACTTTCCTTCACCCCTGAGCTTCCCTCTTGGCCCGCAACCTTGTAAGCCTTTGCCTTGGTTGCAAGCCCAAGGTTAGGGTTGCGACATGGATGAACATTTAAATGATTGAATTCCATGGCATTGGCATGTGTGAAAGACCTTTGACCTAACGGACGTCTAAACACTTGAAAGAAGGAAGGAATAAAAGGAAACAAGGGAGTCTATGAAGGTGAAAAAAATAGATGTACATCGTAATAGATACAATGGATGTTGCATGAAACATTGGGTTAGAATTCCAAAGGCTACTTAAACATCACCCATTATAAAGAGAAGCACTACAACAACAGGGGGCTATTTTGCGATCCAAATATCATCACAAACAACAAAGAACGAAGTTTCCGAAAGCCCGCTGTTGCGAACCATAATTCCTTGCAAACTCATAAGCTTTTGCGATACCATAACATTCACACCCGTATAATCGCAAGTCCTTCGCAACTCCTGAACTTGATACAATTGCAAAACTTTTCCGATTGTAACTGTTTCTATAAATTTTTGGCGATTAACATTACATCGGAAACTATTTGCAACAAACCCATCACCGCAACGACTTAGCGAATTGACTCAAAAGTCTATCGATTTCTGATATAAGATTTAACGCAAACTTTTTGGGATTCTCAAAATGCCGCTAAAAGTTTGCGAAATCTAAGATTTCGCAAACCTGTTTTGGAATGATTTTACCCGTAAGAGTGTAGCGATGTCTGTCACATGGTATATTTGGTCTTTTGGCTTTTGTAGTGTTGCGAAGAATTATGACTCGCAAATGGTTTTGAAATCCACTGTGTATCGCAAAAGCATGGCACTGTGTTCTTATTTTGGAAGCAGGGTTTATATTCATTTGGAGTCACTTTGGGCCGCAAAAAAAAATATCTATATCAAAATTTCAATATTTACAATGTAAAAAGGTTTGCAACCCTTGGGTATCTAACACACTAGCTGTCTATCTAAAAGGGAGACTTCCTTCCCCTCTTGGATTTCTTCCTTGAATCTTTCTTCCTAGTGTTCTCTGGTGGAGGGGGAGGCTACTCATCCTCCTCCCTCTCTTCATCGTCCCCCTG
>Ga0116231_10003013_pt1 | contig 35178 bp, 24 predicted proteins | sample S1TSphgellanicum_2_FD_89695 | JGI IMG/M metagenome (GOLD analysis project Ga0116231, IMG submission 89695) | Host-associated microbial communities from peat moss isolated from Minnesota, USA - S1T2_Fd - Sphagnum magellanicum MG | ecosystem: Host-associated > Plants > Peat moss > Unclassified...
AATATAAAATACAAAAATTTTTAAGGCTAAAAAAACCAATCATAAATGGCAAAAAGGAAAATGATTCCTTTTTCTTTTTTTCCCCCATTTGGTTTTTTTTTTTTTTTTCATTAAGTTAAAAAATTGTGGTAAAATATTAATTGTTGTAATCATCAATATGAACATTTTTAAACTTTATTTCAATGATATTGCAATTTTACATGTTTTATATGCATTTAAATGATCATTTTTTCAGAAAAACAAGTACTAAAAGTTGCTTGCAAAATAGGTTTCAAATAAGTGAAACATTGGATTTTTTTTCACCTTCAAGTTAATGAAATCTTAAAATGTGTTTACATGCTTTCAACTTTTACAAATTTACATACAATAAGCATTATATATCAAACTTCTAATCTTTGAGAAAACTTTAGAACAATAAAATTGTAACAAATGCATTTGAACTTGGTTGGTCAAGCTATGTACTAACGATCCACATGGATCTACCTGCTTAGTAATCACCCAGTGCCTTACTCTACAGTCAACCCAGGTTCTGTGCCTTGGGTGAACCAGCACCTACTACACTGGTACCATGGTTAAAACTCAGATTTTTTTGAGGTTGCATGTAACCATGATAAATATCTAATTCTAAGACTAAATGAAGGTCTCTAAGTCCAAATTTAAGACTTCCGGGGTTAAATATGGCCTCTAAACCGCCTCACTCATGAAGGTGAAAGTACCAGTGGAGGTGCTGGTTCACCCTGGCTGGGAATGCCTACATCATACTTACCCACTTACATAGCTAGTTATCTAGTTGTGTACTAACCACCTGCATGTATCTACCTACCTAGTAGCCACCAAGTGCCTTACCTACAACTTACCTATCTGCATAGTAAGCACCTATATTTCTTGCCTACCTACCTATGATTGTTACCCACCTACATAGGTAGTTAGTAGTTCCGTGGGTAGGGTGAAGGAGAAGTGGTAGGTAGGCAAGGATAGGTTACCAAGGTGGTGGAGCCTTGGTGACTCAGTTGTGATTCATCCAGACATGGGTCATAACAGGCTTCCAATGCTGGATGCAGTACTGGAGGGTGCTGGGTGACACATAAATTTCTGGCATGGATCTCCACCATTTGGCCCTTTTCAATTTCTAAAGTTTGAGTTTAAGATTAAAAAGATCATCAAGATTACATCAAATGTACATTCATTACTTCTAGACTTTCCAGAACTTCCAGAGCTTTGGTCACAAGTGAAACATCAAGTGGATTGAGTTTGACTAGAGCTTTGGGCTTTGTTCACATGATGTTCATTGTAATGGGCTACCAGATTTGAGACATTTACATCTATAGCTGGTCCACGAAAAACCATAAACACATGGTAACAAAATTGCAGAGAAACACACACAAATCAAAATCATTGTGCACTCAATGATGGAGGATCCATGCCTCACACCAAATTGCAAAAACAAATTGCAACTTAAGAAAGATGAATCTTTTGCACCACAACTTTGCATGTTATCTCAAAGCTGGAATATATATATATTATTTTAACAAAATATTTTTTATTTTAAAAAATCGCAAATTATCCTGACATCATCACTGATTGATATTGGAGCTAGGCAGGTGTTGTGATGCCTGAGAGCTCCAAGAAACAAATGACATGAATAATATTGCTGCCCATGATCAGTATATAGGACATGAATTTCATGAGACTTCCTCTAAGTTAGCAGGTGGCTACAAATCCAATCTTCTGCACATGACCTCCATGAGGAAGGTTAAAGGCTCTTTTTGAGTTTTCTGACGACGATGTCATTGATCCACTGCGGAGAAGATGTGGGTCTTTTTTGTTTGAAATTTAGATGCGATTGCTAAATTTCTTCAAGTGATGGCGGTGGGACCGTCCAGCTGGAGACAAAAAGTCTCTCCCACTTACTTTTACGATCACGAGGAAATCAACATGCTTACCCCTTACGTATCTACCTACTACTAGATTGTTTGTGTCAACGGCAGCTCCTGCAGTTTCCAGGTCGGTGTTGTTTTCCGCTAAGCAATCGCGGAACTGCCTTTTTCAGCTCTAAAGAAAGGAATGGGCCCGGCCTAATTGCAGCTTTCAAATGTTTTCTCTAATTGCCCGGTGACGGGTCAAGTGAAATTTTTTGCAGTTGTCGACTCGGAATTGGCTATAGACCTTCCACACGGACTCTTCGCAGTGTTTTTTTGGTAATAGGAATTCTTGTTTGTAGCCAAAGTGGTGATCATCCCTAGGAAGATTTATCCAAATCTGGCTATAAACCAGAAATGAAGTACAAATCTTGAACCATCCTTTGGCTACACAATTAAAACTAAATAATATATGAATCTGGCAATTATGCCTCTTTTATTTTTCTAAATTTCCCTACTTCGGGTGATTGAAAACCTCCAAGAACACTTCTTTTTTGAATTTTTGAATTTCTCTTTTTGGCGGAATTTCTCCAGTAAGAAAAACCCATAAAGCCAACCTTCTCTTTTGGGTTCATTAAGGTAGAGATAGGTAATTTCATGACGTATGTGTACAAGGAAAGTATCTACATATTACTACTGGCTGCTCTCTAGAGGTTCCAGCTCTTTTTTTCCTGGCTATAAACTTATTTAGTTTTATATACCCAGATTTGGCTAAACTGTATCACAGATGGTCTCCAGTTCAGCTACGTCACAAATATGAGAAAAAAGAAAAAAGAATCCTTATCCAGAGCTTTCGTGTGAGTAAAGTACGAGAGAGCTTGCAAGGCAAGCACAAAACCAGCTGGGTCGCACTTGGAAAACCGCAGCAGAAGCTTATAAGTCTGGGGATCTGACTCGCATGCCGTTGGAAAGAGCGACCATCAATCCAATTTAGGGTTACGTCAGAATTGCACGCGGGGTGGGAGGGGAAAGGAAGAGATGCAGTCAGTCAATCATTACTGGCAGGGTGAAAATAGCATTTAACGATCTAGTGAACCATAGCTAGAGCTCAGCTGCTGCAGAGGCCCCGCGTGTCCTCTCTGTCCACTAGCAGACTTGTCGATCCACCTTAACTTACACCTAGCTACGAATCTAGAATCAGTGATCGATCAAGCGAAAGCTGCTCGGACGATATGCAAGCTGACAACCAAATTAGCTAGCTAGCTGCTGAATTCTCCACTTCAAATTTTATACTCCCCGCGTGCAGACCACAAACCGTGAAGATGCTACGACTCCCCCAAACCCGCGAACTAGATGCTACTACTGCGGCGAATCCCAACCCCTAAGTTTATTTTCCATTACAACCTTTTTTGTCTTGTTCTCTCAGTAGTGTGTTTGATCAGTGCTCATCTTCTTATTCTAGTTCTGCAATACTGCTATTTTTTATTCTGGTTGTTTTGCAGTGCTATTTTGGGTAGAGTCTGGAGAGTTGTAGGGCATTACTAAAACATGAACATCAATTGTCGACCTTTGATCTTTCCTTAAAATTAGTGTAACCCATCAATTTGGTTTTTGTCCCAACTCCAACTGCATTTAATGTTTCTCTCTTTCTTTTCAGTATACGATGGCCCATATTGGTGGCATTATTATGCTGCTCTCTCTCCTTTTCTCATTTCCCTCGTTCAACGGATCGTGGTGATCACTGGTGTGGAGAGATTGTGGGGGAAAGATTTTCAAATTTTATAATGTTTGCTTCCTCTTTAATCATGCCTCTTGTTTTCCCGCATGCAACTGTCTGGTATGCTCAAGGGGCGTCATTAGTAATTACTAACTTAAAAACTAAACCCTTAGGTGCCCCCTTTGCAATGGTGCCACCTAGCCCTTTCTTTTGACCAATTTTTTTTTCCTTGGGTGTATGTGGCATGCATTCATAGTTTTGTTTCTTCATTTTGGGATTATTTTACCCAGCATCCACAAGTGCAACATCCATCCAAAACCCCTTATATGAGTGATGAGTTGTGGATGAAGAAACCACAACTGTGTACCAAGGCAAACTTCACCTTGGTAACCTACTGGCCTGGAAACCCTTCTACTTTGATCACACACTACTTACCTAACTACCTACATAAGTGGGTTAGTCTCATAGGTAAGTATGTAGGTAATGTAAGTGATTACCATGTATGTAGGTGAGTAAGTAAACCACAACTCTGTTTTACTTGCCTAAACCATATATTACATTCACATGTGAACATTACTACAACAACCTACCTAAGTGTGTAAGTATTGTAGATAAGCAGGTAGGTAATGTACATGGTTACTATGTATGTAATGTAAAGTAAGTACAAGGGACTTGGTGGCTACTAGGTAGGTAGATACATGTGGAGGTTAACATATAATTAACCACCATGGTTAATTATGTGACAATAGTTCCACAAAAATGTGATTCTAGTCCGCATATCATCCATCGTCCATGGTTTGCTGATGGGTCCTTGTTGAGTCTGGCCTTTAATTTCCTTCATTTTACCTCGTATGTAATATGCTGGTGGGTACTGGGTTGCTTCTAACCTTCAAAAAGGTATTTGCAACAGGGGACTTTTGGCAACATGAAGGAGAAAGAGAGAGTTGACCAATGTCATTATTGATCAACCAGCATTTATCTAAACTCTAGAGACCTCCAAGCGATGCTGTTTCCTCCACTCTTTGAATGAAAAAGAAAATGAGTTTAAATGATTCCTGGTCAATTCCTGTCTGTAAGGTCTAGCTGATAACTGCCAACAAGAGCTGGTTATCAGGTGATAACCAGTGTTGGCTGGTTAGTGAGAAAACACCTGGTTATCAACCCGGGTATTCATAACCTACAACAGTTGTTGATTTTTTTGTAAACCTGAAGATATTAACATGTTCACCTTGTAGGTGTCTGGCAAGACCCTTATGGGTTTGGTATTGAATTTTTCAAATTTTAATAACTATAATTCTAATCATCTCCCCTTGCTATTACAGGAAAAACAGTAAAAACTAAGAGCAGACTTTTTGAAAAATGAAATGTGCACCTCTATGGACATTAGGGTAGACAGGCCAGTAACCGAACATATAAGGACTAAATTAAATGTGGTGCACTGGTCAGTGTTGTTTTGGTCATGAGGTCTGAAGACAAAATGTGCCCCATCTCTGGGTGCACTTATAGCAATATAGATTGCCAAATTTGGTGGAGATATGAATAAGATATGCCTCCTTAAAGCATGTGGGTTTCACTTGCCCGCCCCATTCACAAACACTTTGCACCTTGTAATTGCATGTTTAGTATTTGGAAAATGAATGAACTTTCATTTATAGATGAATTGGATGAAACTGAAAACCAATTTATTCTTTTTGTAAAAATGGTTCCAATAATCCATTGGTCTAGATCTCCCAAAAAAATGGTTACAAAAATCTACAATTGTGAGCAAGGGCATGTTGGAGTAACCCTAAAAAACCAAATGACACTACTTGTTAGGGTTTTGGGTTCAAGCTAGGATCCTCTCTATAGTTGGTTCAACTGAATGTGTGCTCCCTCTTTGCTTCTTGGCATGGCCGCTCAATGCTTGCAACAATTTTCGTCTCCTTTCCAAGATTATTGTTTTTTTTGGTTTGGTGCATTGGATGAAAGTTTTCACTCCTCTTATGGTTTGTGTGCAGGTATGGTTGCACGAGAGAGTTGTGCGCTGGTGAGTTCATGTTCTTCTTCCAATTATTTTCTTCCAACAACAATATGTGGCAACTTTTGAGGTTTAGTGTTCATCCTAGAACAGTTTGTCCCCTTCCTTGTGGAGTTCGTCTTCTTCTTGGTGATACAACTCCTTGAGCTCTACTACCTTCTTCCTAGTCTTGGTCATCCCCTCCCTGGTGACCATTTTCTTGAACTCTACCACCCCTTTTTTAGTCGTGGTCATCCCTTTTTTAGTGATTGTTTCCTTGAGCTTTGTCGCCCTTTTCCTAGTCTTGGTCATCCTTTCGGCGATTGTCTTCTTGACCTCTTATCACCCCCTTCCTAGTCTTGGTCATCCCTTTCTTGATGATTGTCTCCTTGAATTGTTGCCCTTTTCCTAGTTGTGGTCATTCCCTTCTTGGTGATTATTTCCTTGAGCTTTGCTGCCCTTTTTATGGTCTTGGTCATCCCTTTCATAGTGTTCATGTCCTTGAACTATGTCACCCTCTTTCTGGTCATGGTCGTCCCCTTCTTAATGATTGTTTCCTTGAACTATGTCGCCCTCTTCTTGGTCATGGTCGTCCCCTTCTTAATGATTGTCTCCTTGAACTATGTCGCCCTCTTCTTGGTCTTGGTCATCCCCTTTTTAATAATTGTCTCCTTGAGCTCTGCTAGCTTCTTCCTAGTCTTGGTCGTCCCTTTTTTAATGATCATCTCCTTGAACTCTACTGGTTTTTTCCTAGTCTTGGTCATCCCCTTCTTAATGATCATTTCCTTGAGCTCTGTTACCTTCTTCCCAGTCTTGGTCATCCCTTCCCTAATGATTATCTCCTTGACCTCTGCCAACCCCTTCCTAATCTTAATCGTCCACTTCTTGGTGATCGTCTCCTTAAACTGTTGCCTTCTTTTTGGTTTTGGTCATCCATTTGTTGGTAATCCTCGTCCTTGATATCTACGACCCTCCCTCCCCCCCTTGATCATCTTCTTCCTAATGATCTTCTTCCTTGAATTCTACCACCTTTTTCCTAGTCTTGGTCATCCACTTCCTGGTGATCTTCCTCAAAATTGGTCACTCTCCTTCCCCCCCTTGATCGTCCCCTTCCTAACAATCCTCCTCCTTGAGTTCTACCACCATTTTCCTAATCTTGATTGTCCTTTTTTGGTGATCCAACTCTTTGAATTATGTTGCCCTCTTCTTGACCTTGTTCATCTCCTTCCCCTAAACCCCACCTTCCTTCTTGAATGGCAGTTTAAGTCATTAAGAGAGGGGTGGTTGCACCTTTGTTGCAACATGCCCCTTAGCTCTCATTCAAATTCATGCCCTTGTTCTTGCTTCCCTTTGAGTTTCTATTCCATAGCAAAGGGTAACGAAGTTCTATATAGTAAAGGATATGTTTTTGGCCTAGTTGCAAAGTTCCTATGAAACTTATCCCTAATTTTTTTTATAGTAGTTGTAGACCAATTTGCATTAAACATTACCTTTGTTCACTTGACTAATAGCCTCTGAGTTGTTCTTTCAACCACAGTAAGGGAATTAACAACTTGTTGGGCCCTCTTATCCTCCTCTTTCCTTTTTTGTTATTTCATTACTTTCGTTACTTCCTTGGTTAAGGATTTTTGTTGCGAAATGCTAGAGTACTCACTTAATGTTACTACATATGACTGGCTATAATCCACTAATGGTTATTTCCTTTTTGTTTTCCTTGTTAGCAGATGTGGCAAGGAGAGCAAATTTGTAAAAGATATTGGTTTTTAGGCTGCTATTACAAAATGATGAACTTATTGCACTTCAATTGTAGGTCCATCTACATTAGCAATTAGATCATAGATCATTTCTATCTACCCATTTGCATTTGTAGCAATATTGTTCTTAGGTTCCTCCACAAAATACCTCACAAGGTGAAAATGCTTTAAAATGTACCACATAAAACGAAAAGGGCCTAGTCCTTATTGTAGTTATTTTTTACCCTATATTTTGATCCCCATAAAAAATAATGAGTCACAAGTTGTCAAATTTTTCAAAAGGCTTATATTTTAAACCATTATAATTTTAAATTCCATCATAATCATTCATAAATGTGTCTTTACATGGTAAAAAAAAACTACGTAAAAAAGACAAAAAAAAATGACATGTGATAAGATTTTGGTACACCTTAAAGAATTTGGACCCCACATTTGATTATTCATGTTCATCTGCTTTTGGAATTTCAAACTCTTATAGTGTTGCTACTATGTTCATCAAATGTGTAGGAGCTCCATCTTCTCTTCACTGTTTTTGCCCATTAGTTGTGTCATCAAAACCCTAACTATCTTCATTTGAGATGTTTGTAGGTGTTGTTGTGTAGACTTCAGACAACTTGGTCTTGTGATCCATTGCCTTTGGATTTCAAGGCCAGATTCTTATAACCCTAAACCTAGTTTTGATATTTGTTTTGGACAATGATTGGTCCAAGTTCTCGTCTACCCAACTAGCTAATGTGCACTTGTCTAGCTCATAGTGATTATTCTTAAACATTGCATTGTTTCTTTCTTTCTTGAAAGTAATTTTGAATGGCTTAAAACAACTTACATATAGGGTATGTAGAGCATGAAATGTGTAAGCTACTAAGGTGACCATTTCTAAACCAAACTCCTATGCTTGTGTAATTACTTTTAACATAACATGTGATCCATGCCTGTTTAGAATTAGGAGATGTTGATTAAATTGAGAAATTTCACTAAGAATCGACTTCTTGAAAAATGACAAAAAATTTTTGTAAAGGAAAGATGTCATCCATGCCTTGGTTTGCATTGCCATACATGTACTTACCTTGCACAATCTGATTTAACCATCCTTGATCCATTCACCTCTGAAGATGTAGAAACTTGGTAGGTAGTCTCCTGTCACAATAACAACACAATTCATTGTTAGCCATTCCCTAGACCTTGGAATGGTGCTATAAACTTGATTGGAACTTCTTTTTGTCAATATTCTTGCCCCTAACTATCACCTTGCCTAGATTCCTAATTCATCCAAATTCTAGATGTGATCAAGGTTGTATTTGTGTTGTGTATAAAGTTTGTAAATTTTGGTAAAAAATGTTCCATGATTGACTTGTGAAACCTTGTGCTCTGCAAACATCCAATCTTTTAGCAAATCAAATACTTAGCTTTAGATGTCAACATTTGAACTAGTACCACCATGAATTCCCTGGAATTCCATTTTTGAAAGGGGTGGGCTTGGTTTGTGTCAATTCTACTAGTTTCATTTTGAGCTAATGCAAGGTGATTAAAAGTTCGCATTCTTGCATTCCCAAAATCCAAGCCAAAAGTGCTTCATCTTCTTGGTTTGTGAGCACACCTTTTGGCCTTTGCTTTCTTGATGTTGCTTCCCATTTAAGTGATCTAAAAAGGGATGTGACTAATATGTGCCAAAACTTGCTAGTTTTTCTTAAAGATAGTTGTCTTCTTTCCACTACATCCATGTTGTAGCTTCTAGTGCATCGGATGTCCATTTTCCTCATTGTGTCAAACTAGGAACCCTATTGATTCTTGTTGGTTTTTCTACTTGTGCTAGAATTGTCGGTGGAATGTTCTCTTTATCTGTGGATTGTTTGGTGCTGCAAGTTACTTCCTCTCCTACAAGGTGTAATGGACATCATGGTGTAATCCCTTCCCTCCTAATCCTAGCCTCCAGCAAGTTGGGGGGGTCCAATATGGTCCTATAAGAGGTATATATTTGAACCTCCTATATGATCCCAAGATTGTTAAAATTGGGTTAGATCCGCATGAAGTTCAAGAACATGACTTTCCAAAGATGGGTTAGAAGAAATTGTTGCATATAATTTTTCAAAGTCACTCCATTTTAAATTGATATCTATGGTTGTTGTGCAGGTTGTTGGTGTGTACTTGACATTATGATGGCTTGCAACCTATTCAAATATGTGAGAATGGGAGTTATTTGATCTCCTTACTACTCTAGGAATTATAGATTGCTAGATCTAATGATAGTATAGATGCTTCTTGAAATTTTCTTGGTAGAGCTTATCTACATCAGGTGTTCCTATTCTTACACCTATTCCTGCAAATGATGCTTTTGTGGGTTGATCTTGGACACTTGTTTGTATGTAGCAATCTTGTGAGCTATTTGTTTCTTTCACATGTCCTAGCCCTTGTTCTGATTCTAGAGTAGGTTTAGTTTCATCTCTACTTCTTTTAAACCCTTTAAAACTAGGAAACATAAGCTTTATGTAACTTTGGACTTCAACTTCTACAACCTTGGATAGCGAGTACATTCTTGCAATGATGCTTAAGAGAAATTGAGAAGGTTTGTGAGTTTTGAAATGTATCCTTCTAATATGATTTAGAGAGTTTGTAATTTCTAATTTTGGCAGGAATCTAATGCTCTTGTGCAAATGTACATGCTTTTTTGAGTCATTTATTTATTATCTTTCGGGATGCAAAGAATTTGTTTTGTATTAAGTGTTAAGACCTTGTTGGGGCACTTGAAAGATTGTTTGCACTCTAAAACCCTAAATCTTTTAAACATTGCTTTAAATGACCCACCAGCGAACAATTGTTCCTTGTAAAGTGGGCTGAAATAACCCTGTTTGTTGTGCTCCTGTACACCCTAGACCAATTTCTTGGTTCCATCAGTGGGACAATTTTTTTATAAAATTGCACCCCTAAACCCCCATTACCAAACACTTCTGTTTCATAAGTTGAATGATGTTTTTTTACCAGTGGTTTGCCACTCACATATGAGTGCATAGCTCATTTGTATAAGTACAATGTTGGTCTGTGATCACCACCCACATCTTTAATATAAGTGGGGTGCAAAGAGTATAAAAATGGCTTTAATTTGACCCAATGCGGAACACAAATTTTGTTGGCTGTGTGGGGGAGCAAAAACAACCAAAAGCTGGTTTTGTTCACCTTGTGTTCAATGATAGGGTGAAATCTGCATGAAGACCTGTGTATTTTATTGCCTTGACCAGCCTCAGCTAGAACAGTTTGCCCAATTGGTTAGTGATGGTTGTTTCTACCCTACCCTTTTTGAAAATCCTGCCAAAACCCTAATGGGACCATAGAAAAGATCATAGGAGAGCTCTACATCATTTATTTGTACCCTACTTTCATTGTTTGAGTTTAAGCTTGAAAAGGTCGTCAGTCATCTTGTGATGGAAACCCATGACAGCACAGTTCCCTCCAAGTTCACCTTTAGGGGAAATTGATTAAAAAAATGGACACAAATAATTTATTATATAACTGATTGATTGGCTCTGTAATTTTGGCTGCAATGGTCTCTCCCCTGAGTTCAGTCAGGCCTATCTCCAAGAGGTGAGCCTCAAAATTGCCCCACATTCTTCCAGCCAAATTATTCACTTCTACAATGTAGATTCCAAGTCAGATTTCCCATTCACAATTTTGAATGGGCCATGGGCTCAATCACTGATCTAGTTTAAAACTTTAATGGGCGGTTGCCCAGTTTGGCCAGTTCAAACCTCCTGTTCCAGTTCCAGTTAGTAACAACCAAACCAAAACTGGGTCTGATTTTGGATCCTGTTCCAGAATTGGAACTGGGTTTAAAACTGGACCTAGCTTTGGAATTGTAATGGGAATCAGAATTTTGGAAACAATTTTCTTTTGGAAAATAAAATTTGGAACTGGGGGCTAACTGAAGGTTAACTGGCAGTTAACTGATGGTTCCATAACTGGTCTACCTGAAATCAAACTGGAACTGGGTCTGATTTCCAGAACCAGAATTGTACCCAGGGTTCTAGTTTAAACCATTCTATTTTTATTAAAGAACAGGAGGTTCTTCATCAATGTCCAGAACCGACCAACAAAGGTTTAAACTCCTCCTGAATGTTTAGGGAGTAATTCAATGAGTTGCACACGCTTGGGTGGGTGTAACTTCAATAATGTGCTGCATGTTGCCAAGGAATAAGAGCTTATCTTCACCAACAGAGAGACAAGAGAATGAAGACAGAGTTGTTTACTGTCAAAGACAGTTCTCAACATTGTAGGCTCCTGGAAAGGAAGGAATCATGAGAAGACTGTCATAAGTCATAACTGTTAGCTAGTGGCTTAGAACATGAAAGGATTCACACTCGCGGGATTCCTAGGGAGGGGAGGACTTGCTATGTTTCCTAAAGATCAGGGGACCAAAAAAAAAAGAAAAAAACTCTTGTTGGGGAGATGAGCATAAGAGGCCAATAATAGAGTGTGAGATTTTGTGTACTAGAGCTCTTGTGCAGACTTTCTTAAAGGATCCAAAACAACACAATCTTGTTCCTTCTACTGATCTATCCAGCAGTACTACTTAGACTGGCTTTAAGGACAAAATTTGACGAGATACCCCTGTTCCCAGAAATTGTCTTTCATGAAATTCATGGATTCACTTGCCAGGGAAAGTCATTTAGAAATGCATCGAGTTGAGTTATGGCTGCTGCAGCACAGATCAAACTCCCGTAGCAACTCGTGGCAACTCACCATCCAGTTATGAATGCTATTCGCAAGCCTGCCACACCTATGTTCCCTTCATTGTGAATGACCCCACTTTGGTGGCCCAATGGGTACATAGTTGAAGGTTGACATCAGCAACACTTTCTGACAGGATGGCAGAATGCAACCACATCATACATTGATTTTGCTGCATGTAAGTTTTAGAATGCAACCCAATTAATCTGACTATCTTTCAAAAGTTTTGACCAATGTTGGGAAGTTGTCTCTTTTTTCAAATAAAGAACCAGGGGGGGCAAGGGATGGGTATATGGACATTGACAGGCAGTTCTGAAGGTTCTCACCCATGACTGGCAGCTCTCAAAAATCAGAGAACCAGTTTTAACCTTTTCATCTGGGGTTTTTCAAAATTGAAAAAACCTCAGACAAGATTTGTAGAGTATTTGGGGGAACGATTGCTGAGCAGGGCATTTTGGGAAATGGAATGCCCACACCTGCAGGCATTCCATTTTCCAAAATGCCCTGCATAGTTTTTTTCCCCTTGTGATAGCCAGCCCTTATTCCAGTAAAGCCTGCAGCCTTCAGCCGTACCCTACACAAAATAACCTGGTGAAAGAACCCAACCTAAACCACTCAGGGTTCTTAGCCAGTTCTTTCATGAAATCTGAAATTTTTTTAGTCAAACATTTTGAAAACTTGGAACCCAAGGTTTATTACACTGTGAAAATTGTCAGAAAAACAGGAACCCAAGTTCTGCTATCCTCAAAATTTTCAGACAACCTAGACCCAGAGATTCTTCGATTTCTTAAAATTTTAAGAAACCAGAACCAGAGGTTAGTAACAAAATCAAAGAAGCTCACAACAATGTAACACAAGTTTGCATCAAAATCACATGACGTGATGAAGTCTAGAAATGTTTCAGAATTCAGGAAGCCATATAAAATCCTTTTAGGTTATAGTAAATCTAGCATTGTCCACTGTCATTTCAAGCAAAAGACAATTTCTACCTTTGACCATATAATACAATTAGAAAGCTCATTGGGACATGTACTACAGACACAAATTGAGGCCTGGTTCTTTCAGGATACTTTTAAGGTGACGAGACCTGCATGCAAACATAACTGGTTTTTGGGTGATGTGTCAGCATCCAGTGGGTAGGCTGCATGCTGTTTAGAACCCATAAGTTATTTCAGCCGGCACAGGATTGGCTGAGCACCATAACTTGCATTCAGTCACAAGGCATAAATTGAATGAAAAAAGGGCTCCAGAACTCGTTATTTTCAGTAATGGGTACAAGGCCACTAGTCTATGCACATAATCTCACCACTCCTGCAGCTTGGTTATATGTGATAACCTGTGGCCTCTTGCCAGTTACCTAGTCCATAACATTTATGAAACACTTAATCACTTTGTAGAACTTCATAATCCCAACAATGGTGTAATGACCTCCATATTACTATTGACGTATAATTAGTGGAACCATTTGATAAATCACAGTGTAAAATCCTCATCTGACATACCACCCAAATCTACAATCATATATATATATATTTTGGTATTGGATTTAGTGAAGCATTTTAAAGATACATCTCTAACAATCTGGCATTCTAAACATTAACATTTAAAGTTTTCATGAGAGTGTAAATTTTCCCTTCTATAGAGCGATTTCAAAAATAATTATGAGGGTAACTTAACGGAGTTTAGCAGACGATTGGAAGGGAGGAAATGAGAGTATTTTGCATGTTTTTGTTTATTGTTTGGAACCTTCAGTTACTCCCAATTGCCAGGAAGAAATGTACTCCTCCAGCCTCCCCTGAGATAGAAGACTAATTTAGAATTTGGAGGTTTCTAGGGAACTCGGAACCAAGCAAGCAGACTGACATGCCTCAACAGAAAAGGCCAATTTGGGGTTGTTCCAAAATTCCATTAAAAGTTCTGCTATGTAACTTTACTTGTCAGAAGCTCACTTTGATGCATGTCTCCTGTATTTCACCTACACAAAAGTTGAATAAAGTTATCTAAGATTTCATGAGAATTTTGGGTTCCTTTTGAAATAATCCATCAGGTTGCCAACAGGTAGGTCATAATAACTTATCATAGTTCAATAGCTGGTTTGTTGGGTCTCTGCCAAATAATTATTTAATTTTGAAATTTCTATTTTGACACAAATATATTCCCAAATATTGCAAGAGATGCTTAATTTTCCTTCACAAAAGAAATTTTGAGAAAATTGTGTTTTGAAAATTTCAGCATGTCTAAAAAGCAGTATTTGTATTTTTTTGTCAAACCTGCTATTTCAACCAGTGTAGCCTGTGGCATTGACATAGGTAATATTGAATGAATTTTTGAAAGGGCAAATGTTACTACTTCTTTAACCTACATCTGTAGTCTAATTTCCACTATAATTTAATTTTGTTTTCTACTCTATTTTCAATGAAAAAAACTTAATCAAAATTCAATATCTCTCAGACCTTAGGTCTAAAACTTATGAAATTGCTTTCATGGAACCCCACTTGTTCAGGGGTCTCCCATAATATAGCAAGAGTGTACCCCAATTTTCCCTAAAATGGTGTATTCTGGTTTTATTGAATCTTCAATGACAAAAGTATTGAAATTGCAATCACTCTTGCATCACGAGTCTAATAGTTACAAAACCACCTCAGTGCCCCCCTACTCATCAATATATTTCAGGTGGTATCCGGAGTGCTGCTGAAGGTGCCATGGTTTGGTTATAAAACAAACAAAGTACCTACCTTAATACTAGGATGTATTAACACATAGTTTGCAAAAATGGACTCATAGCTCATGTATGGTTCATCTTGGCATTTCTAGTTTTAATTGGGGTTGGATTTAGTGAAATTTTGGTAGCGAATCTTTGCAATAGTGAAAAAAAAATTTATTAAAAAAAATCTTTTGTAAATTCTCTGTTTTAAAAAGAAAATTGTCAAAAAACAATGATAGTTTAAAAATAACTACAATTGCCTACAATAAGAAAAGGTGCTTAAAGTGTTTTACTCTTATATTTCAAACATATCCAAATTTGACTAAATATACTTATGGATGATCATCACTTGAGCAACATCACAAAATTGAAAAAATAACACTAGTTGGATTTGGTGGCTTGTACTCCATAATTTAGCCAATAGATATGAAGTTTTTTGTTCCCTAGGAAAATTTGCAATAAAAGGCATTCAAGTGCTAAATAACTTATTTAAATCTAAATTATACTTCTAATGCTAATCCTATTCAATCTGTTGCCCATGACATGTTATCTCCAACAATATCAACAGGTTGCTCCAATTTCTCAAAATGAATTATTTTTGATTTTGTTGAAGTTTCTTTGATAAAATTGTTCAATATTCAATAACTTTTGCACCTTAGATTTAAACTAGTGTTGTGCAATTTTTTCTTTTAAAAAGAATCTCAGATCTTGGATTTGATATTATAAAATTTATTTGGAGATTCTTTGAGTGCAAGTTTGAACCCATTTTTTTCAATTTGCAAACCCTTTAGTACTAGCTCAAACATCTTTTTTTGAAATTCAAGAAACTTCGAGCCAAGTTCAAAATTTAAGTCCAATTCCATGTACACATTACACATTCTCCAATGCTAGAGATTGTATGGGTACAAAAATTCACAATGTTAAATTAAAATAGAGATGTATGTAAGTGCAAATTTAACAAGTAATTAAAATTCATATTTAACTATAAATTTCAGCTTATTTATTAATTTGATAATAAAATCAATTTTCCTACCTAAAGATCCTATTTCTATTTTGAGATATGTTTTTTCAACATTTCCAAGTTTTAGTTCCAGATCTAGTCAAGTACTAGTTTCATGATCTAGTTCTTGACATGCCGGTTCCATCGGAAGGGAGTCAACTCGAGTCTAGGTCACAACCCAAACCCCTTGTTTTTACCATGCAAACCATATATCCTCGTAACATTGGTCTAAACATTAAGAAATCACCTTTAACAGTATCAAATACGTAATGAGGTGCATGGTGGTTGGGGGAGATCTCTATATGACAAAGGGGTTTTACCATGCAAACCATATATCCTCGTAACATTGGTCTAAACATTACCAAACCACCTTTAACAGTATCAAATACTTAATGAGGTGTGTGGTGGTTGGGGGAGATCTTAACATGACAAACAAAAGAAACAAACAACTTTTCATAATAGATAGATAGTAAGGAGAGGATGAGGATTGAGCACATTCTTGTGGGGTGTTCAAAAATAGTAAGTACAATATTAGGATTAAAATGTGGCATCTATTCAAGTCCCTCGTTTTCCAAGAGCTGTTGCAAACAGTAGATAATCTGCAGCCCTAGCTTGGAATGCAATTGCACCTTGTTGCATTATTTGGAAATCAACTTGCACACATTCACCTCTTCCGTACTCTTTTAGGGACACAAGTCGGGAGCTGGGGAACAATTTCAATAACCTCCAAGGCAAGCAAACATTGAGAACATTGATGAAACAATTTTGGGGACAATTTTTTTGGAAGGTGATACGACTTCTATTTAATAAAACACTGGGAACAACTTCAAAATAACATGTTGTACAGAACATTGGAAATTTTGAGGAAATTGAGGCCAAAAACAACGAATTTGATAATGCGTTTGGCAAGAACTACATGAACACTTAACTCCTTAAAAGTCAAGCACCTTTTGAGGCAAATTTCTAATTGGAGGCACGTTGGTCAGAGAATTGTTGTTTAAAGAAACTGATGTAGTTCTGAAATCAGTCAATTGTAAGCAGATTAGCAATAACAATTGCTACTCATCTCATCCGCCAAATATAATTGCAACCCCGTTTGATAATTGTTCTGCACCTGATTGTCTCCTTGTTGACTTCGAGCATCAAACCCCATAGGGAAGTCCATTTCAAGTCCTAAACAAACCACCTAAATTGTTTTAGAACCTTCTAACTTTTGTGACACACCTTTGGAAGAACAATAGGAGCCCATGTGGAGAGGAAGCTGCCTTCAACACACCACAGCCCTGAAAATTTGAGGGCACCATCCTTCTTGAAATTTGAATTGCAAGTATGCGCCCTTATTGTCTCGACCATACCAAACATGGTAACCACAAAGGAGAGCTAGTAATATACATCCATACTTCCCTTTCCTTTCATTACCCTAGGTTGAAAATGGTGACATATGTTTTAGTACCATAATTTTCATGCAGCCAACGGGAAGGCCCAATGCACTTGGGGAGAGGGGGGCTGGGAAGAGATTTTTTTGGGGGCTGTTCCCAATGTGTTTCAATTGAGTTCCCAAAGGATTCCCCAAAATGGGAAGCACCTTTATGCTTCTATTGGGGAATGCCCAATGTTTTTAAGAAAATTGTGATGACCAATCAAAGTGGCCCCGATTAATTTTGGGCGAGCAAGTCCTTTCTCTTTCCCTTGCAAATTTGGTGGACTTTGACAATTAGATAAATCCAACCGTCCATAGTTCGAACACATGAATCAGGGGCCAACTAAAAATTGTGCAGTTTGTTTTGATACTAAGGCTAAGAGTTATGACTTCAAATTCAGAAATGTTGGTTCCAATACTGGTGTAGGTTTACATGAACCGCTTTTGCACTAATTAAAATATTTTTTAATTTTCGATTTTAGTCAGCCCATTTTGTGAGAATTTACCCCAGACAAAAGTTGTGCACTCTTCAGTGCAAGTGCACAAGAAAGTTGCGCTTGAAGAGATTCTTGGTTGGATTTCAACCCAGGTTTGAAGTTGAAATGCCTATCAATGACACATAAAACAAAGTAGGCAACTTCACACATATAACACAATTTTTTCTCTTACTAATAATATTATATGTTTCTTCCATGCAAAGAATTCCAAGTCAAAAAACCATGTGTGAAACAGTGTTTTTTTTCTCTAATTTTGTGATGTACCCAAGGTGGCAATCATGCATAATCTGATTTAGCCAAATTTGGTTATTATAATATGAAAAGAAAAATAATTAACAACCTTATATATTTTTGGCTACCTACTTGAGCCATGTATAGAAATCTGGCCATTTCTTAAGATTTTTTAAATTTCTTCTAAATGATGATTTCTAAAGTTTTGCACAAAAAAGAGAGCTGGTGCAGCAGAATTGAAATCCTCAAAAATATATTAATTATTTGATGGTTACTTGTCCAGCTCAATCAACGACAACGGTACACTACAACATATTTAAGAGTCCAAACCAGTTTGGAGCAGTTGTTTATTTTTATGAACAACCTCAGACTGGTTTCAGTTCTAAAACTAAATTAGAATGGTTTTGGTTTCTGTTCCAGGTATGAATGGAACTGAAATCCAGTTCCAAGTCCAGTTCCGGTTTAATTCTTACTACTGGAACTGGAACTAACGAGTGGCTCTAAGTTCTAACCCACCAAACCCAGTCCAAACCAGTGTTGGGGAGATAGATCCATTGTTACTACAGTAAACTCTCTCTAAACTAATATCCTTGGGATTGGCCGGAAGATATTAGTTTATGGAGGATATTAGTTTACACAAATTATATGGGGGTAACAAAAATCATTCCGGAACCTGCCAGAGCAGCATGGAAGGTAATGGAGGTAAGTAGAAGGTCATGGATCATTGGGGAAGGTAACGGAACCTTGTAGAGCTTGGTGGAGGATCTAGCTCTGTACTTTCGAAGGTGTTTCCTCTGATTTTATCGTTTTTTTGGTGCCATATGTATGATGTATTAATTTATAAAATGCTATGAGACCGAAAAAAAATATTGAATATCAGTTTATGAAGAATTATTAAATTAAGTATGAGGCCCGCCACGGGCCTGTGCTCGCATATAAGTTTAGAGAGAATATTAGTTTACACAATATTAGTTTAGAGAGAGTTTACTGTATATACCAACCCCATAAGAGTAGGTACATAAATATATGAGTCAAAGTAAAGGGTATATTAAGGGCTTTGCAAAATTATCAGTTTGGGCTTCATCCTACACTTGAATGCCTCCATTACACACACACACACACACACATAGATATATATATGGTTATCAGTGTCTGTTTCTGATAACCACCTAACACTGGTAATGACCAGTGTTGACGAGTTATTGCATTTTGACCCGGGTAACCAGTTGGGTATCAATAACATACCCACCTCATATTGAATTTTCAAATTTTAATAACCTACCTGGATGACACAGTTATCATCCAGGTAGGTTGTCAATCTTACAACAACACTACACATGATTATGATAGGAAATTTTTTTTTAAAAACAGGGGAAATAATTTAGTCATATTAATACACAGTTTTTAAAAATTATATCATATACCCAGTGTATACCCAGAAATATAACAGGCGGTTCTCAACTGAGTGTTTGAGAACTGAGACCCTTATGGACAACTAACTGACAGTCATCACTCAAAACATAAATGGCTGGGTAAACTGATAACCGAGGGTATTACTTTGACATCGATATTGATGCAGGGCGGGTCTAAATTCTTGACCCTTTTTTTTATATAACCTGCCTGGCCAGTTGTAGCCAAAAAGAAATACCCGGCCCACACTGGTTATGCTTCCAAGATGGGGGTGTCTTTTGTCTCCTTGATTGACCACCGCAGTGGCAGCCGAAGACGAAAGAATCACACCGTACCTACCTAAAGGTCAGTGTTTTCTATAGGAAATGTTTTAACGTCGCCTAAATGGCGACCATCCCTAAGAAGGTTTAGCCAAATATGGCAATAAACCTAGATATGCAGTTCGCAAATCTTTAATCGACCTTTCTATGTCTATTTATGGCTACACAATCAAAACCAAGTATAGAAATCTGGTGAGTTTTATTAAAAAATTCTCACGTCTGGCGGTTGAAAGCCTTCAAAGAAGTCACATTAGTGTAAAATTTTGAATTTGTGTTCTTGGCGAAATTTCGCCAGTAAAACAAAGGTTGCTACTGCACTGGTACTAGCAGTGTTTTGTTTTTTTGAGTTTTGCCCCAAAAAAAAATCTTCTCTCTTTTTCTTTTTTTGGAATCTATACTAAAAAACACAAAAATTTCCAACCTTTTCTAGTTTTAGTTTCGCGAGTTTTGCCCCCAAAAAATCTTTTGTTTAATCTACACTAAAAAAAACACGAAAATTTCCAATCTTTTCTCTCTGTTTTTTTGGGGTCGTCAAGTGGAGAAAATTCGCCAAAAGAAATTGGTACCAGCTGATGCGGAAGAGAAGGGATGAGAGCCAGAGGAACAACGCGGACGGTCGGAGCGGGCCGGGGAGCTTGGCGGGCGCGGGGAGCCGGTGTGGGACCCGCGGTAAAGGCGCGCTGTGCCGTTGTCGCCAAGCCTTTGACCTAGAGCGAGGGAGAGAGAAGAGGGGGGAGGGAGTTTGCTCAGAATTCCTACCTGTTTCCGTATTTCATGCGAGCCACAGTCAGTCGTTCATCGCCGCAAAGATGCTCTGTTGGTCTCCTGCAACTAGAGCCACTGGTGCTGCAATAAGTATAGAGCCGGATCACTGCAGTTTCCTTTGAACAAAGTTACAGGAGCTTGCAGGAGCCTAAACCAGCAGCCAGCTATAACAAGACCAAAGAGTTGTGATTGTTGTACAGATCCCACGAATCATTGATCATGATGGTCGCTAGAATTGCAGAGACTGTGGCCAGCTTGATGAGTCCAGTAGTTCACAGTAGTGGTCATGATCAGAGCCAGCAGCAGGCCGAGAATATCAGTTTGCAGGTGGGCTCCTGCACACAGTCGACCACCAGGCTGCTGCAGCAGCAGCCGCCGCCGTGGATGTCATGGAACTTGGGCATGACCACCAGCACCAGCAACAACAACGTCGAGAGTCGAGAATTCTATCATGGAATGCAGCTTAGCAGTAGTAGTAGTAGCAGCTCGACGGGTGTTGCTGCTGGGAGGATGCAGGCGAGTGCAGACCGGCATATAATTCCAGACAAAAGTTTGGATTGGAAGAAGCAGCTTGGCCTGATCAGCCGCTTGGAGCACCCGGCAGCTCGCGATCAGTTAGTGCATCCCATTGCAGGTTTTCCTCTTGACGACGACAACGGCTGTAGTTTGACGTCGTTGGTAAATGGTTACAAGACGGCGGCAAGCTTTGGTGGTGATCTGCAGCCGCGAGTTACGACTACGGGGAGCTTCATTGTTCCTGGGTGCGCTGAGTTTACTCATGGCTCGGCCCTAGGCTTGCTGAGTAATTCGTCGATTCCACCTGCATCTCGACATCATGCGCCTAAGTCTTCCTTGTTTGAGTTCGGCGGCACCCGCGGCTCATGCAGTACTCCAAGTTTTTGCGTTGCAGCATCACCGGTAACGGTCGACCCTGCGATGCCACCCAAGCAGCTGATGGCGTCTCATGATGCAGCAGCAGGTCTGGTTTCTTTCCACGGATCAACAAACCACGATCCCGGAGCCACGAGCTGCTGCCTTGATTCCCCGCCCGGCATGGTGGATTCCGATCACTCTAACAGCAGTGCAGCAAGCCTGATCAGCTTTGACGAAAGCAGCTTGCAGGAGGACGCAGGGCATTACAACGTGGTGCAGAATCCTAGCAACAACAGTTTCACCTGGATGCAACAACAAGCTGCAGAGAACAGCTTCGTGGATTCTCGCTTCTGGATGCACCACCAACCCTCAACAACGATGTCGCCCGATCTGCATGCGTCTGTTCACAGGCCGATTGCAGCTACATCGACAGCTATTTCCGAGTCGCATTTCTCAGAGGATACAATATCAGCTTTCCGGATGAACCCGGCGTCGACGCTGGACAATGTAACTGCTGGCATTGGCAAACTGGGGCATCTCGCGGGCTCCGTGCGAAGACCGCATGCGGTGGTCGTCGAGAGCGCCGATGAGTCGACACACAATTGCGGGCCGCGGCGCTGGTGTCTTCAACAGGAGTGGGTAGATCAGCAGACCATGCAATCCTCGACAGGACAGCAAGGTATGGACTGCAGGAGACTAGAACCAACTCTGTGCCAAGTTGATCTCTCCGTTCATGGGCTCTAGTCCCAGGTCTGCAGTCTTTGAGAAAAACTTTCTTGTATGCAGAAACTTTCTCACCTCCTCTGTTGCAGCATGCAGTCGCATCATTGCCTCCATCTGCAGAAGAGAGTGTTCACAAAATTGTATCCCGAGGCCGCGATCATGGGTCGACCGAGATTCTCAACAACAACATACATCAGCAGCTGGCAGCCGGAGCTACCATCACAAACAGAAAACGGTCGAGTCTTGAAGCCATGGTCGATCAGACCTCAGATAGGCTTGCAGAGTTGGTGAGCCCGTGGATTCCTGCAAATCAACACAGGCAGCTCGGAGCTGGTCTCGCCTCTCTTCAGGCCGGGGTTCGAACATCGAAGTTCCAGAGCTTGGAAGCTGGACGTGGAGTTGGGTGTGACGACGACGAGCAGGCTGCAGGTAAACTAGATCCGGCAGCTGTGAGTGCGCTGCTGTACGAAGAAAGACAAGCTGCTGCAGCGACAACCGAACAGAATCTGCATCACTGTTTCCTGCATCTTCAAGACTCCAGCTTATCTGATCATCATCATCTGAGTAGCCGGCCTCCTCCTCCTAAGGTGCGCCGTCGTCACGGCACGGCAACCGATCCCCAAAGCATTGCAGCGCGGACTCGGAGGGAAAAATTCAGCGACCGTATCCGCATCCTGCAGACCCTTGTCCCGAACGGAGAGCGTCTTGACACCGTGTCGACGCTCGGTCAGACCTTAGAGTACGTCCGCTTCCTGCAACACCAAGTTTGGGAGTTCTACAACGGCGGCAACGAAGCTGCTGCTGGTGGACGTCCTCATGAGTCCGAAGCTGCTGCCGCCATGCCTGAGAAGTGGAAGGAATTCAAGGAACACACCATAACCGCCGGAGCTGATCACATTGTTGCTTAAACCGATCCCTTGCAGACTAGCTGGTCAGTCATGCGCAGGATGAGGAGGAGGAGGAGGAGGTCTGATCTGGGGTGTTTGTAAAACTAGAACCAGTGAAGAAGAAGAAGAAGAAGCTGAGATCAGTTCTAGTTCTGAGGTCTGATCAGTACCAAACATTAGTTCAACTGGTGAAGTTCTAGTATTGCACAATATCTGCAGGCAGCCTCTTGACTGTGCTTCTAGAAAACAAAGTACTTATGTGTGACACCGGCCAGCTTCGATAAAAAAAAAGATGAAGATCATGAGACACTCCTTCTGGAGTGCAGCTTGCTTGCTAGACGACTACTACATGTTCGTCATTCTTTCGTCTTCGAGTGTACAAGTAATATTATTGTAGTTAATTAATCAATATAGAAACTTAGTTCCTGCATGTATGTATGTATGTACGTGCAGCTGGCTAGCTACAATGTGCAGCAGCTGTGATCATGGCTCAGGCTGGAGCTCCCCGGACGTGTCTCTAAGTCAGTGATCAGAGACTAGAACTGATTCCATTGTTGCTGGCCAGTGCAGATCATAGCCAGCTAGAAGTGACTGAGATCGCATGAGTCCTTGGGCATTAGCTAGCTAGTAATGGGCAGGCTGGACAAACAATCTAGTACCATCATCATCATCATCATCATGCAGTGCGCCTGCTGATCACTCACTGCAAGCGTTAGTAATTGTACTGATCTGCATGCATGCAGCCCTACGATCAGCTGTATAGTAATCACTACCAATATATATATATATATATAGAATTATTTTTTCTCATGAGCTTGATTTTACTCATTTCACTTCATGCGTGGTACTCTTGAACAAGTCTTGGGTCTGATTGCATGTGCGTCGTTGTTGAGAATTACTAGTGCAGAACTGGATCACTTAGTTGGTGTGTCAAGCTGGGCCAAGCTGGGCAGTGTTCACAGTTCCACCAAGTTCCAAACTGGTCATCTTTTACTTAGGCACAGATCTGGCAGGCTCCTCTTTATGTTTGAGTCTTGTGGACGTCCTGGTGGCCATTTGATGATCATGACTTAGATGTAAAGATTTCATCTTTTTTTTGGTGTTGGATATAATATTAAACTTGGACAAAAATCAGCTCCAGGCAGGAGGTTTTTATGTGCAGGCCTGAACTAGTATGCAAGGAGATCTTCAAGTTTGATCTGATCTTCAAGAAATTAGCAGGTTGATCAAATATGGATCCAACTACTCGACCCAGTTTCTGATCATGAATGTGCAGCCTGTTGCAGAATATTGTAGTACTTCAAATTGCTTATACTGTAGTTTCAGATTAGAGGCATGAACTAGTTTTGGGCAACAAATTTGTTATGTACCAATCCCTTCCTCATGTCAAATCATTTCTGGCAGTGATTGAGTTTGTACAAGTTCAAAGCCAGGTGAAAGTGGATCTGTCCAAGGTTGATGCAGTTCTTTGGACCATCTAGCTTTTATCAAAAAACAAGTTTCCAAAAAAACCATACAACTATAGTTCACAAAATTATACAAATTTTTTTGTTATATAAACAATTACATATGACAGGAATCACGATCCGATAATTTCATATTGGGCCAATTATTTGCAGCTCATAGATAGAACAATGGACTCAGAATTTCTAGCTGTGCTTCAGCAGAAATTTTATTTTTCCAATTGCATACTTCCCAAGACACTGAAGAAGATTTATGAACATTTATACTAAAAACAGTTTATGTGACATTTATGAGCATTGTTGTGCATACTGCCCAAGACACTCAAGAAGATGTGATTCTTATTAACTAAACTACTTCAAGTTTCTCCACTAACTTTATGAAAGCTCAAAATCTTCCAATACTTCAATCACACTCATCAAAACCTTGGCACAAAATCTGACACCCATCATATTAACTTTTCTACTTCAGTTTGCTTATAGAGGATTGCAACTCACCACCCAACATCTGTGTTCTTCTTTATTTTTATTGAGAGTTTAGGGTTTGTTTGGGGACTGTTGTAGTACATGGCAATTAGCTACTTTCTACTTTGTAACTTTAGGGTTAAATTAGTGAGGAGACTTTCATTGGAGGGTAGTTTTTTTCTTTTTCTAATTAGCCTTGAAAGCTAGACATTTTTGCTTTTTCTGTTTGCTGGAAATGGTGTGGTCATGTGTTGATGGCTAGTGGCTGCTGATAAAAATGTGCTTTCTACACAATTTCTCATGTTCAAGGTCATAATATAGATTTGTATACCTGTGCCAGTGTGAGAATTGTGCATTGGAAGATGAGGGAAGTTCAGAAGGGAGGAACAATGTCTAAGTCTGCAACCAAATTAGTTCATTTATGTTTGATTGGTGCAATTAGTAAATGGAAGAATTAGTTGTTTAGGTTAATGGATGAAAGCAGGACAAAGTAGATAGCCACTTAGATATCTTGCCTTTTCCAAAATATAGTAGAAAGTAGATTTGGCAAGACTTGTCACATTGTAGAAACCCTTCAAATACTTTACTCATGGTTTAATGTCTGTACATCCCTTGTTGTAACATCTTAGAATGATTTTTCCTCATTGCATTTGGACTTATAAAAGTTTGTAAAAAGTAAGTACAAAGTCATATCACATTTTGAAGGTTTGGATCTTCTTTTGACAATGGAGACACAATTCAGAAACATCATCAACACAACACACTAATATTGAAAGCTTGCACCAAACCAATTATTTCTCCCTTTCAAAAGAAGTCAAATTACTTCATATCTACCACCACTAGGCTTAAAAGTTCACAATAATCACACACTACAAATGCCCCATTTAGTCAGTATTTTCAACTTTTAAGATTAGTATCAACAACGAACACTAGTTTAGAATGACTCTAGGAAAAAGAAAAAAGTTTTTCTTTTCCTTGGATGACTTAGTTTTTGTCGCATATTTATAAAATTCCCCAATCTTTTTTGTATAAGAACATCTACTTTTTGTGAATTTTAATTTATCATGTTTTTCACGTGTGGATGAAATTCATCCATGAATGACATATTTATCACTCCATTTGAAGATTGTATTATATATTGACCATGTTTTCAATATATTTTCAAGGATTTTACAAAAGTTATCATATCTCTTGTTGAAATCAAGAGATGTCATTTGTGATACCAAGGAAGCCTAAAATTCTGAGTTATTGTACTTTTGGAAAAGGATATCTGAAACATTAATATCACAATAATTGGGGCAATGTTTTGTGCTTTCTTTCCAACAAGGGTTAACCTTCAATCATGCAGATTTAATTTCATGTTTTCTATTAAGTTTAAAATCATTTTCAATTCTAAAATTGTTACCATTATTTTACAAAGAATTGGTGGTTACAGGGCTCTCTATTCATTATTTCCCATTATGATATAACCATCATCATCATTTTTTATTGATATTTTAAAAGTTTATAAATGTTCATAAGAAAATACATTATTGAATTTAACCCTAGTTCTTATTATTAACCCAATCCTTCAAGGTCGCACTTCAAATCCCCATGGTGATTTTGACCTAAAATTAACATTATCTAAAGGTGTTGATGTAACCAAAATTGGGGGCAAAAAAATTTTGGCCACCACATGATTTGCATTACCTCTCATACACAACTTATTCACACAATTGAAGAATTTTATTGATATTTTAAGAAATCATGATTTATTTGATTGAAAAACTAAACCAAAAATTAAAAATTTTGACATTTGGTCAATTTGATCATTTAATTATACTAAACAAGTCAATTTGAAAATGTCCAACTTAATTGATGGTTTTTTTATTGATCATAAAATTGTCTTTTTGACTAGTCAAATCAAACAAAAAAAAAGGTAGTCAAAACATTTTAATTTTAAAGATAGTTCAATTTTTAAATATAAAAATATAATTAATAAATAAATAATATGTACCTATCTACCCACCCACCCATGACCTACCTACTTACCCACCATAGCCTCCTACCTACCTATCCACAACCCACCTAAGTACTATACATGGACACACATGTACAAAATATATACACAAATATACATATTCCACATAGTGAATGTTTGTTTGAAAGGGTTTGAACTTTGGTCTCCTTGATTCCACACCAATGTTTTGGCCATTAAACCATCCCACTATTTTGTAAAACAATATGATACTAAATGCATTTAACATGTTTATTTGAATTTCATGAAATTTTTTATCAATGTGTATAACAATATTTGAACTTCAATTTTTTTCATTAGTAAGTAAATAAACATTTAACTAAATAGATAGGTAGGTACACATGCCTACCTACCTAGATTTTTAAATGTACATACTTACTTATGTAAACTATAAGTAAGTATGTAAGTAGATAGTATGTAGGTAGGTAGATAGGTAGATGCTTAAATAAATAGATAATAAGTAGGTTGATAGATAGATAGATAGATAAGTAGGTAGGTAACTAAGTAGGTTAATTGGTAGGTACTAATTAGGTAAGTAAATAGTAAGTAGGTAGATAGTAAGGTAGATAATAATAAGTTGGTAAAATATAAATAAAATGTAGGTAGGTAGATTGTAAGTAGGTAGGTAGGTAGCCTAGAAGGCATAGCAAGTAAATTAACTAACCAAATTAATATGGTCAATTTGACTAAACATGGCCATTCGATATGGCCAATTTGACTAAGCATGGCCATTCAATATGGCCGATTTGACTAGGCCATGGGCATCTTGATGGACTATTTTTAAAAATTGTCTTTCTTGATTAAATGTATGATTTCACATTTGGTCAAAATGGTCATTTTAATCAAAAAAACCAACCAAAAGAACCATGTGTATTTCATGCCCCATGCATTTAATCAAAACGAACATTTTTTTGGTCAATGTGAACACTGTAATCAAGTTGAACCTTTTGAAAAATAATAATTACTTATAACGTGATAGTATCTTGGAAACAAATTCTAGGAATTAACACACACCCACTACTATTCAAACACATTCTATTTACTTCAATCCTTAACAACCTTCAACCAAAGATAATGGATCAAAACTCTCACAACTCACCTTTCAAATCAGTGACAAGTATCATCCTAGGCACATAAGGAGAGATACCCAAACTATTCCCTTTGTCTGATCAACCAAGAAATTCCTAACCCAAGGACCTTTATTCCATTATCCCACAACAAAGGAGAATTTTCCCAAACTTGTGCGCATTAAACTCGTAAGACCTATGAACCTAAACATTGTCATCCTTTCCACCACCTTCAATTTCAAATTAAAGAAAACACAACACATCACATACATTATTCTATTGTACAACTTCCAAAAAAACTATTTACTCAACAAAAAGGAAAATTGGCATACAACTTTAATTTTGTCAAGAACAAAAAAACCCAAAACAACATCAATTTTCAAAAAATACTTAGCATCCTATGCCAAGAATGCTGCTCCTATAAATCTTTCCTTCTCACTCCTTATCTCCTCCATTTGTCAAATTGCATTCCCACCATACAACACCTCCATCCAACAAATCTTCACAAAGCTTATTAGCCAGCGCAACACTCAACTGCAAACCAAAAATGGAAGAAAAGAAGTAATAGCATAATCATTACTGGCCACCATCGCCTCTATTGTTCAAGCTGCCAAAAGGTGACAATCACATCACCATGCATTAAAGCACCCAAAAAAAACCCTAACTATGTCCTACAATACACATGATATGCCTTTAGGTCATGTTGAATCTTGTATTTGTCAATTTGGTGTATCAAAGTAATTTTGAATTTGGAACTTCAAGTGCCTCTCTTCTTAAAGGAATCTAAATCACATGGAACATGAATACTTTGTGAAACAAATGTATAGAGAGAGAGTCATGGCTTATTTCACTCTTGTGGTGAATATGTAAAATTATAACAAACATTATACGCTTTGCTTGTACCCCAAATGCAAAAACTTACAAAATCAAACTTCAGGATATAATGCAAAACTTTCGTTCACATTTGCCTCAAATATTTGCACATGGTTTGGTGAATCTTTTAAAGTTTATCAAGCATTTGAATTCAAGCACATTGTTTTGGTAAATCTTTGCAGTTTTTACCATGTGTCTAAGTTCAACCACATGTATGATTAAATCTATTAAAACTTACTAAAATATATAAAATCTTTTATATTGAAATGGGTGCAACCACAATTGGGGGACACAAAAAAAAATGTCTTGATACAAAATCATATTAAATCTCAACTTTGGTTGACTATTATGACTCGTTTAGTATAACTTACAAATTATGTTTTTTTATTGGTTTGTTAAATAAAAGTGTATATTAAAATCAATATGGTTAAAAATAATCATAATGTTCATAAGAGTCTTGAAACATAACTAAGCAACCTATCCCAATGCTCAAATTTATCCAAAGAAATGTTTTTTTTAAAATTCAAATCGCTTCATATTTTAATCAAAAATAAAATAAAATATGTTTTACATGATAACATAAATTTTCAATATTATAAAACATCCAATTTCATGAAAATGATGCTAGAATTTTGAAATATATAGTTTTTGGGGATACCAAAAAAAACTAATTTTTTTAAATTTTTTAATAATTAAGTGAAATTCCAAAGATTTGGAAGAAAGTAAAAGACATATGCATTACAAAGAAAACCAATCATTTTCTGATTTTTTAAAATAAGACCTTGGCACTCAAATTGCAAGAATGTCACATTGGAAACATCTTAGAGCCTTGCATTCTTTATAAGATTATGTTTCTAGAAAATATTTTAAATTTGTTGAATTGCTTTTTGCCACCCATTTTAACCCACACTGACTCCAAAGATCCAAACATACATATCCACCATCCATTGTTTAATTTAATGTTCATTTTGTCACAAGGATTAGAATATGGGTTATGGTTACTATTATGATACCCTAACTATAAAACACCTTCTTCAAAAATGAAATTGTCAAGGAAAATGATACTAAATAGAAATAAATAATTTACCTTTATGTCGGATGAAATTTGATAAGACTAATTTTTGTGGATCATGAATTCTTACCACATTTTGGTACACCAAAATTCATTCGCACTTTATGCAAGACACACTCTGGATTTCAAGTGAACTCAAGCTGAGCATGATACCAATTACAAATTCTCTGCAATGAGTTCGACTTCCAGTCTTTCCAGTGTAGTTGGTAACTCTTGATGTCAAAACCCTTCTTAGTTCTGAAATGTGACCAACTCATTCCCTTATTCAGATCCAAACATGATCAGGACAAGATCATCCAAACGATCCAATGTGTTGGAGACACAGTTGCATTACATGTTCATTGCTCATGCCAAAGTTTTCTAAGTCACAAATCATAGGGCAACTGTAAATGGATAGGCAAATTGGCTATGCTAAAGGTTGAGCAATGTTGCACATGGATGGAGGGAAATATGCATCATCAACTCTATGCACAATGTTGCATGATAATCTACTCCAATTCTAATGTCACCTCACTCTCTCTTCAGAATGCTTGGCTTCTATCTGGAAGCCCTATCTGGTGCTTGACCACTTACTTTCCTCTGATATGTTGCTTAGTTCTGTTTGTGTTAGGTGTTCACCTGGTCTTCTTGCACCTCCTCCTAGCACCATATACTGCTCCAGTTTGCACTTCATCCCATGTCCCATGCATTTATGCTCAGCAGAATTTCCAGCTCATTGCAAAATATGCCAGCAGCTTCTTAGATCAAGTTGCAGGTTGAACTCATCAAACTGTTGCCACCATGCTGCCATGCAATGCAGCATGATTGTCTTCATGAACTCACTGGATAGGTCATGCACACAATCCAGGTACCCATTAGCCATTACTGATTGGATGCACCATTACTAAGTCACGTAAACAGACCAAGAAAAAGACCAAACTATTAAGTTACTTTGACAGTTGCATTGTCAGCACAATCAACTGCTGCTACTAGCAATGGTTGAGCATGCAGAAGGCAGTAAGAATATGCAGCAAGAGATTAATGAGGGAATGGTTAGGGGTCAGTGGTGGCACTGCTCTGTAGTTACTCCACTTCTTGCTGGACCAGAGTGTACCTAGCATGAAGTCCGAGATCAATAGCTAAGCATCACTTACAGCTGCCTTCAGGTCTTTGTGACCCCTTTCTAGCTCTCAACTAACACATCTCATACTGAATCTCCTGAATTGCTCAAATTCAAGTGAAAGTTAAATTCTTCATCTCTTCTTGAACCACTCCAACAATATAAATATACACATATATACCACTTTTCAGTGATTGCACAGTTGTTGCACATCCACAAAACTAGCTTACATGAGAAAGGAACTACAAAAATGGAAAAAACACAAGCATCCAAGTTGTTACCGGACCTTCTTGGGAACATATACCCAGCAAACAATTGCCAAAGCAGTTTACAATGTCACTCCAGGAGGACCATTCAAGTAACATCTTTGAGAGAGTAATATAGAGTTGAATGAATACAGGAGCAATTTGCTCCAGAAGCGCAAACCTGTTAGCTATTAGTTCAAATATGGTACAAAAGAACAGAATCCAAGCTGGAAGGTCCAATCCCAGCTCTTCTGTTTGACTGCAACTTAGAAGATCTAACATGAACTCCAGCACCCACTCTAAGTAAAACCCCCTGTGTATACACATGGGCATTCAACTGAAGTCTCATGAGCAGCCTCACTACCTTCTGTCACTCCTCAGCAAGTGATCTTTCAACTGAAGACAGTGCAAAGGATTTGCCTGCTTGCCACAAAGGTGGCTTTCATTATGAAATGAGGAACTTGCCATCTTTAAGAAGTCACAACCAGTTATAGAAAGTAGTCAGGTGCAGGCTTTTTTGATGGATTGCCCTTTGCTTCCTGTCCCATCACCAACAACCAGACAATAAATCCCTTAGGCCCACACATTGACAATGAACTGTTGACCCAATATTGTACTCCTTTAAAGCCAGTCTGAAACGAGCTTCACAGTCCTCACTGCTTGAATAGATAACACAGCAGCCATGAGTAACATATCAATGAAAAAGAACTCCACATTAACACCTTAAAGGTGACCATACTATTAAGTTCCAGCAAAATCAAAACTAACACAACAAGAATGAGTGACATCCTAACCTTGAGAGAATCACCCACAAAGTATCAGACCATCACCTTCATTATGAATGGCAATGACTAGCTGCCATGACTTCCCACTGATTTCATCAGCTCCTGATCATAGATGTAGATAAGTTTATCATTATCTGCTAATTATATTAATTACAGAAAATCTGAGTGCATGGTTTCTGTTGCATTTGTGGAACCAGGAAGAAGACTCAGTCATGATGTCAGCTTGAGAGACATAGCTACTACTGACACTCCACTATTGTCCAGATATTATACTTCATCTTAAGCCAGTCCAAAACAAGCATCACAGTGCTCACTCGCTGTTGCAGCCCCTAGTTGCCAGCAGACCCCATCATTGATCAAATGAGCAGCAATATCATGGTGACCCTAAGTTAAGGGAAATGATACACACTAACATCAGCTAACAAACATATCTGTATAACAAATATTGCCAATTTGCCACCACAGCAACTGTGAACATCACTATAGACAGTCTTGGTTATGACATAACAGAAAATGGATATACCTGACTGCCAAGACTAGAGCTTTAGAGGAGGAAACAAACCATACAAAACACATTACACTGACCTGAGGGGCTGCTTCAAAGACTGTGAACTTTTTATCCAAGTTCTCATCAAGTTCGAGTATGGCTGCAACATTCCCACACCTGTTCATTAAAACATCAGTTGTTAGTGAATTGTCTCATACCCAAGCCATAACTGTAAATTCCACCAGTGACAACACCTGATTGACTCATAGATCAACACACAGGAACAAGCAGCAGTCACACAGTGCAAGAAGAGATCAAATATGACAATAAGATCCAAATTGCCAAACAGAATCTATCATGCTCCTTTACACCACAGTCAGCAAAACAGGTATGCAATAACCAAGACAGTCCACCAAACCATCATTGTACAACACATGTAGAATCAACAGCAAGTAAATTGGCCAAGCCCAATGACTGAAATGGTCAATTGGCTACAGATCTGCTAGTCATAACTAAGTAGAACAGAGAGCCCCAAGCCTATGCAACAGTACCTTTAGCAATAATTTGGAGCTGACCAAACAGTAACAACATGATTGTTAAACATCCACTTATAACCTTCCATTACAAGTTGGTGTGCACGGCAAATGGTTTCTATTTTGTTTGTGTGGTTGAATGTAGTTGCAACATTGCCCCCAAACAAGTACCCTGCTCCTTGAGGACTCAGCCCCCGACCCTCTATCTCTTCAGGATCTGACCATAAAAGGTCATACATGGCACCATCATGGGGCACTTCTTGCTTTCGATCAATTGTCCTGATCTGATTGCCAAAACCTTTGATAAGCTCATCCATTTTACAGATGCAAGGACTGCACTCATGCTCTATTCTAACTGTGTGTGTGCACACCATTACCAAACCTTTGTTGTCCTTGACATGGAGCCTCTGCCACCAACTGTTTCTCCATAAACATTTTGCAACACACAACTGCGGAGAGATCAAAAACCTTTCCATATAGCAACCAAAAAGATCAATTGTCAAACTAGGCCACCCCTGTAATAGCATCAACGCACCTTCCAAGCAACACAACTGCAGACAGTAATTTCAGAAAACAAGAAACCAAATGCACTTCACTGTAACAACCTTAATGAAGAGCCAGCAACACAGCTTTCAGAGAGGGAAAGAAGATGGACATCAAAACCCAATCGAGAGCATAAAGGGAGGGCATTGTGGATTCTAATCCAGGAGTGCCCTCATACACAATGTGGACAGAGAAAAGTTGCAGCTGCAATACAGAGATTCCAGCATCCCAAAAAAGAATTGCACCTGGTCCAAAGTTGTTATGGAGGGAGAAAGACCACCATGAACGCTAAAAATGCGGTTGTCGATCAGAGCAGATAGACTGCCACACAGGAAACATAAACCCCGTAAACATGAGTTACAAGGTCACTGGACTCAGTTAGGCTGAATTTCCTATCCATACAGCAGACTTAGTAAAGTGACCCTTGCTTCCTAAGAGCAAGCAACAACCAAAACAATTCAATTGCAATATCTGGGACGTCACCATCCTTGAAAAAACCATCACCAAAGCCACAAGAATGTGAAAGAAAGATTACGAACCTCAAATAATCAAAGATGTCAGTACAGTACCGCCACACATTGACTGAATCATACTTCCGCAAGCACTCATCATAAAAACCATACACCTGCCACAGTGTTTTCCCATCAGAAATCAACCCATGTAAACCCTGACTCAATAGCTACAGAAAATTACTTACCACCAGTGCTGTCGAGTAGCCAAGTAAACCCTCTGTATTGCTCCTCTTAGATTAGCCATCCCTCAGATGTTCCACAAACTGAAACTTCAGAAGCATTGTGGAAAGACCATCCATGAGACAAGATGGCCAAGGACCAGGGAACAGGTACTGTGAAAATACCTGAGTAATTTGACGACTCTCATGATTGCCACGAATCAGGGTTATTCAGTCTGGATAACGCACCTGGATCAGCAAGCCAGTAATCAATAATGGCACAAGTTGTTTTCAGACAGAACAAGAAATATGAGCTTAAACTATATTTCTGACGATATGTGTTCATTTTTTGCATCTCAATCACAAAGGATATCTAGACACTCATCCACAAACCTGCTGCAAGAGGATAAAGAAAACCTCTGATTAGGGGTTCTCTCATAGCAATACAATGTCACATTCATTGTAAGATGATACAATCTCTCAAGCACTCAATTGATGCACTCCCAATCAATATGACAGGCTCCAGCACAGTGGCAAACCAAACATAACATGACAAAACAGTGAGAAGTAGGGGAAAAGCAAGAGAACAGCAGTACCTTGAGGGCAAGCAATAACAGGAATGTCTCCACGGAATAAAACCCTCTATCAACAAAGTCACCTAGGAATAAGTAATTAGTTTGTGGACAGTCTCCCACCCCGAAAAGCTCTTTAAGGTCATAGAACTGACCATGAATGCCCCCACATAGCTGCAGAAAACAGTGATGTTGATTATGAATTTGAATCTGTCTTGCTCAAGGACTGACTAGTAGTCATTGCAATCAAGATGGTACTACTTCACACTCTACAACAACACTTGATGCCCATCAGTACCAGCATTGTCTTTCAGATCAGAGGCAAAATTATTCCTTGCATAGCAAACATGTCCTCTCAATGTGGCCTGAGCAAAATGTGCCAGGCAGCCTAGTAGGGGAAGTAGATTGACAAAAA
>Ga0116231_10003014_pt1 | contig 35176 bp, 23 predicted proteins | sample S1TSphgellanicum_2_FD_89695 | JGI IMG/M metagenome (GOLD analysis project Ga0116231, IMG submission 89695) | Host-associated microbial communities from peat moss isolated from Minnesota, USA - S1T2_Fd - Sphagnum magellanicum MG | ecosystem: Host-associated > Plants > Peat moss > Unclassified...
AACATATTACCAACAACCCTAAACAAACCCTAAACCTAAACAACCCTGTAAAAAAAAAAAAAACCAAAAAAGAAAAAAAAAAAAAACAAAATGAAAAAAAAAAAAACAAAAAAAAAAAAAAAACAGAGGAAGAAACAAGAAGCCATATACGAAAATAAACAAACATGAAACAAAACTTGTGAAACAGAACCAAAATAAGGAAGAAAAATCAAAATACACAAGAATGTAGTATGAACAACAATGTCAATCTCACACTTGTTTAAGGACTATCAACAACATCATCTATGACATCTCACACTTGTTTAAGGACTATCAACAATATCATCTATAATAGTGACTTCTCTATCACACTTCCCCACTAACTTCATTAACTCCCTACATAGGGTGAAGGTATAAACATTAATTTGTGTATTTATTTATTTTTGTTACAAATCCAAAGGCAACCAAAAAACCCAATAATGAGCTCACTTGCTAGCAACAAACAAGAACACAAGATGGAAAAACACAAAATACATAATCACAAAAAAATAAAAAATCCAATTTGAATCACCACGGCAAAAATCACACAAAAAAAAGATATTTAAATGCAAAATGGATTCATTTTTGACATTTAAACAAATTAAAACGTTTTAAAAATTGATATATTGTCTCTTGGTACAAAATAAGATGCTTACAAATAATTAAATTCAATTAAAAACATGTAGAACATTATCAAACATTTCGACACTTGTCAATTGAGTTGTTTGATCGTGAGCATGAAATTCCATTTCAAGATTTTGAGTCTTGAATTAAAATTTCTTTTGCTTGATAGGCAACTTTTCGTTAAATTTTTATAAGCAAGCCTTTAGGTTATCATTCTTTCACTTGATTCTAATTTATGTTTTTCAATGTTGATTGAACCTTTTGTAGATTTATTTATGATTTTTTAAATAATTGACATTTCTAATTGAAGAACATTTATGAGATGTTATATTATTGAAAACACAAAGTAATTTGCAAGATGTATTTTTTGGAATAAAAGGAAAAATGTTTTTACCTTCTTCCAATGTGGTAACAAGTTTGGAAATGAATGCATGTTTTACTTCACTGTCACTTGAAGGGGTAGGGATGAATGGTTGAAATTTCAATTGACATTTTCATCTTCTTCAACTCTAATAATTTCATCGACTCCTTCAAGTGCACTTTTGTCTATGCCAAATCTTTTACCATTATTGTTATTCAAGTAAACCATTGCCATATTGACCCACTTTTTTTAGTTTGTTCTTCAAATAATGATTTTTGACATTGATATTCATCTTTCATTTTAAAAAATTTATTCTTGATTTGTTTTTCTTTCTAACAATATTTCTCCAACAATTAATGATGGTGTTCAGTGTAAATATGAATTCAATGCTTGAATGACAAGCAAAATTTATGAAGTCATTTTCATTCTTCTTCATACAAGTCAAGAACATTAACAAGACCAACATTAATTCATCTCCCTTCAAGACTTGCTTCATCATTCATTACCTTTTTTTGGTGATTCCACTTTATAACTAATAATTGCACTGATTGAAACGGAATAAACATGGAAGATAAAATTGCTTCCGTCAATGAAAAAGTTTCAATGATTTATCTTTTTTCATAAAAAAATAGATCCACCTTTGAAGGGATCCATCATCCATGATTTTATTCAAAAACATCACTCCCAAAAACAAATGAATGGAAATTTAAAAGATTTTGATTCATTCAAATTTTTTTTCTATTTTTACATTATATGAATTATAAAATGAATAAGAAAAAATCAAATTGAACTTCATGGAGATATGTAACATGTAAATATGTTAATACACTTTTTTTTTAAAAAATTTGATTAAAATAACCAACCTTAATACATAAGGTGATATTTAAAATACTTTTATATTCTACACCATAAAAAAAAAAAAAAAATCACTTCAAAAACTAGAACCCCATGACTAGGGGAAAAAACTTTGGATTAATTGAAGATTATTTAATGTCAATTCAAGAATTTCACAATTAAAAATAATGATTCTATTTAAATTTATCATTCTTTAAATTTTTAATAAATTAAATATAATTCAAAATGATAGATAATGTAATGTAGTATTAAATATTTTTGTATATGCTATAATGCATGATGCAAACATGTGTATCAAACAATTTTTTTTTCTTCAAAATTTTTAATAGTTACAAAATTTAACTAGTACAATGAATGAATGAATTCATATTCATATGGTATTAATAAACCCTAATCCATGACTACATGATCTATGATTGGGTTGGTAGTTGTTTAAGACATTATATGATTACATTATTACATAGTCTAGGATGAAAAAATGTGAAAATCAGCATTTGACAAAAAAATCACTAGGAAAATAAATAAACAATAATGTGCCATAACCTTACTTGTTAATATTATGAACATTTTAAATAAAATCTTTGATACAAACTTATGATGTTATTATAACATTTAGCTTCCAACTTACTAAAGTTAACTCAAAAAATTTCAAGGCTTCCATTTTAACAATTTGATTGGCCATATAAGATTTTTTTTTCATCATTAAGAATAAATTTATTTGATATACCCCATATATTTGTGTATATTTTTTATAGTTATCCTATATATAAACCTTATTGTTTACAAACCAACAAATTATTTTTCAGGTGAAAATTTTGTTGTTTGGCAAGAAAAATAAAACAACTACAAATCTTACAAATGGTTTTTCTAAAGACATAGCTCAAAGTAACCATATTTGTAAGAGAATTTAGACCATAACTTCTAGGATGTCCTGAAAATATTATATAGCATGATTCCAAAAGAAAATATAATTTGTTTTATGATTTGTGGTCAAATTTGGCTAAATCCCATTTTGGATGATTGCTAATCCACCCACCTCCCAAATTTGAAGAGAAAAACCTTAATACAAATCGTTAAAAGAAAAAAAGAAAAAAACCTTTTAATTTATTATGGTTAAATAAATGAAATTATTTTTAAGAGTTTGTTTTAACATTTGGTGGTTATCATTTATCAAACTTGGAATTGGGAAGTGAAGGTAGGGTATAATATACCCTTGATTGGTGGTTTTCAAAATCAATTAACTAATTGCGACCTTTGACTAGAGGTTAAAAAAAACTATAGAATTGGTTTTGATCCATAGCCAAGATTCCAAAAAAAAATCAAAGAAGCAAGTCAAAGAACTTGCTTTAAAGTATGTTAGGCCTTCCACATATGTTAGGGTTTGGATCTTTTAGCATTCACAAATGTAGTTTGAGCACTTGTAATTTCCTTGAAACCCCACCCCCCCCACTGCCCCCCACCCCCTTGTTCCTTCCAATCACCATAAGGGGATGTTCGTATAAGGCCTGGATTTGTAGGTTTTCTATCCCGAAGTTTGGGACCTTTGTCATACATATACATGGTTGTTCTTTTGAACTTGAAATTCCGGTTCTTTTTAGTTTTAGGAACTTATATTCTCCTCTTTTGATGGGGTTGGTATTAAACTACCATGTTGGCTAATGTTGAATATGTACATTTGTTGATAACTTTTTTCATGGCATTTGTAACCATAGGAGAGATTGGGGTGCAAGACTTCCTAAAGAACAAGAAGTGGCAAATTGAAAGGTTTGGGTGTTCCTTGCAAGCATGTTGATCCTCTATCTTATCTTCCTCTTTTTTCATTTCCTTTCTTAGGGTAAATAAGATATGGATTTTTTCATTTCTTTTCTTAGGGTAAATAAGATATGGAGTGGTCATTTTTTATGGCAAATTTTGCAAGTAGGTTTGTCCTTTCTTTTCACCCATCATTTGTCACTGCGTCTTGTAGGATAACATCATGAGCATTACATTTGCAACATTCAAGATTAGCAAGTCATTGAATGCCAATGCGAAAATGGAAAAAGAAAATTTGTACTTGGTTATGACAGATTTAGAAGCATGTTCACAAATGGGCAAGATACCACAATAAATACTTTTAAAATTAGTTTGCCATGAGCCCCACCAAAACTATCCCTCACTAAATAATGAAACAACTAAAAGTTTTAGCCAATTTGTATATGTATCTATCAAGTTATTAGTCCCCTGTATATTAGATAGTTGAGTTATCACACAACTTAACAAAGTAAAAAACCTTTGCAATTATTTCTAGCACATAGAAACAATCATAAACATGCTTTGCATAAAAAACATCCAATGCCATGATTACAACCTCCTGTAATTAAACAAAGTCTTTTATAAAAAAATTTACAAAGAAAGACCAATTTGCACATGGCAAGTGAGACAAGAAATATGTTTGAATTTAGTACATTGTGTTATTGTTAGCCTTTACAAGGAACTTACTAGCTTTTTGTCACCATGAAACCCAAACTAAGACCCTAGATTTCAAGGACCAATGACAGTTTACAATAGCAAACACATTGAAAGCTTTCTCCATAGGGATGATCAATTTTTCAAACCCCTTTGCAAGAAGCTTTGCATCATCTGAACTTGGTTCAAACCCATTGGCCTCCACCATTCTTGCTTCCACCTTGTATTTTCTATTAAACAATCAACACAAGCCTTTTACAAATTGTAATATGTAGCCCACCCATTGAAAGATTCTACAATAACAACAGTTTCTCTAGATTTGCTAGTTCTTCATCCATAAAACCCATCAATCAATTTCAGTAGTTAAAGTTATGTTAGGCATCACTACCTTATGGATTTAAGGCCCATTCAAATGCAAGTCATGTACGTGCAAACCTTGTGCAGTTGCTTTTCCCATCCCTTGCACAAAACTCTACAAGGACACATAGCATGAAGTTCAAAAGACATTATTTTTTTTTCAAGGTTTGTAAGAAGTTAACTGTGAAAGGTGTGGCCTACATGAAACAACCAGACATACATGAATGGCACTGTTGTAAGTCTAACTTTAAGGATTTACCAACTATATGAATTGTATTGAGTATTTACACAAAATAATATCCTTTACTTTTGTTTGACAAAGGATATAGTTCTTTAATTTGTTCCATAAGCATGCTCATGTAGCTGATTTTAGACCTCTCCACCTAATCATTGATTTTGGATACAAATAATAACAACAATAAAACTAAAGGGGCTTTCCAGCTTCAAAAAGGCAAATGAGATTCATATTTAGGTCTCAAAAACTCATGTCCTAGGTCACATTGGCAAACCTCATGCTTTGCTATGATAAACCCTAAACCTCCATGGATAACTAAAGAGAAAATGAGAGTTGAGAAAAGTAGGTTGCTCACCACTAATTCATAGATAAAACCACCCATTGACCAATAAGGTGTATAAACAATAAGCTCAAAATCTAAGCCTTGCATACAATAATATGTAAACTTTAGCATTGGCATGCCACTTTAGCAAAAGTTTCCACCCACCATAACACGCCACAATCTTTCAGATGTAAGACATGAAAATTGCAATTGCAACAATATTTTTTTATCTGATAAGGTGGGTTTTGTTATTCAATGAAACATAAAGGACAAAAAAAAATTGTTGATGAAATTGCAAAAAGAACTTTAATAAAATATTTTGAAGGCAACCACTTTGTGTCACTCCTAGCCAAATCAAAATAAACATGACAAGAATAAGTGGGTCATAACCTTGTGAATGTCATTCACAAAGTATCACACTATTGCCTTCATCATGGTCTTGTTGACTTAATTTCATTCCAATAGTGGGTGTTGATAAGCATATAATGATCTGTTTAAGACCTAGGGAAAGCAATCATATAAAAATCTACTCAAGACCTAGGGAAAGCAATCATATAAGAATTTGCATCTTGAGTTTATCACATTCCTAGAAGCAATAGGAAGATATAGACATGATGTCATCTAGCACCCAACAAGAGGCACAACAAAAATATGCAATACCATAGACAAAAACACTTACTTAGAGAACAATCATTTCATTTTTTCACACAACTTAGGGGTCTTGCTAAATGCCCTTGCCCAATTCCTCTACAAATACATGGAACTCCTCTACTTTGCATAACAAGTAGATGCATGTGAGCCTACCCCATCCCACAACATTATTTTCCATCATGTTTCCTTTGCTATTAGTATTGTTCAAATTGAAGAGTACTATATAACTAAAGAGCTCTATATATGGCCATATGTATAGCTACATTACACGTCAACAGTATAATAGCATAGTAATTTCCTGATTTACATTTGTAGCCAATAGCATCTCTTGGACATTGCAAAATTCACACTATGTGTTTGGGGTCATGCTCCATCATAGACCACTTTTGATAGAATTGCTTGAAGTACAAGATAGCAATTGCCCGAAACACAAGTAATTGGTAAGGCAATATTCATTTCAAAAAACCACAACTTTCCACAAATTTCAAAATTACTACCATTAACTTGCTTATAGCTATTTTGTCAAGCACATTAAGCTTGACCAAAACATGGTGCTACTAATGTACATGTTGCATATAGTGAGAGCACACTCCCTTTCTTGCCAATGAAATATGGGGTTGACCTCCAAGTCACAGTGCCTCCTAAATACTACAGAAAAATTAAGTCACAATGCCTCCTAAATACTACAGAAAAATTCCAAGGGAGTCCAATTAGACCTATATTTTGTAAAGGAAGGAAAAAGTTGTGCTAACTTGCTAAATCTTCTATTCATAAAACCTTCACACAAGAAACTCTTTAGCTACAATCAAAGGCTTTGGTAAGGATTCTTGTCCTGCTCCAAAGAACCGCAAAGTTGTTCTAAAAATTACATTCATATGACCAAAAAGAGCTCATGGATGGCAAATGCAAACTACTAAACGAAGATTGAGCATCATTTGCAAGTATACAACTTAGCAACTATGCAAAGTAGTTGGAGAAAAATCAATAGGGTTTTCTTGAAGCATACTTCATTGTTCCCATCTTGACTCACATTCAGACTAAAACAACCCTCATTACACCAACTCCCACATAGTTCCAATGCTGCAAACAACAAAAAGCAAAGGAAACCAAGAATGCAGCAACAAACTTGAGGGCCAATCTTCCTACTCCTTTTCACATTTTTCACTCTCTAGTGCATTGCAACACCTACTCACATAAACAATGTGTCTTTTCATATGTAATAGTAAAAGAAGTGTCTTTTTGTATCTAAAAAAAATTAGGGTGCACAAATATGCATGGCTTGAAGCCATACACTCTAGATAAATCCAGAGAACATGCCCAACAAGTACACATGTGCAAAGATTAACAAACACAAGAACAAAACTAAAAATTTATTTTAAAAACATAACCTTAATACATACTTTTGAATCAAAGATACATTTACTTTGTATCCATCACAGAAACACAAGATTGAAAAAAAGTATACAATAAAATAAAATTTCCAAACATTCTTTATATGCAGACATGAACAAAGATTAGAAATTAAATAAAAAATTGATAGAAATAATACATATACTTGTAAAAAATGTTGATAAAGATTCAGGGCACATCGTCTTCTCACTTGGTCCATATCATTCACAAAATACAACTAACAACTGATTTTGAGCATTCTGCAAACACTCAAGATTCATCATTCACAAGGCAGGAAACGAGGATGGCACTTCTAAGCAACCAGCGAGGGTTCAAGTTATTTCCAGACATCTGTCCGAGGAGATATAACTACAAAGCACTCAAATCTCTGAGGATGAAACAGATCTCCCTTGTGTTTTTGATGCCCATCTTCAAGATCAAACTAAGCTTAACAAGAAATATGAGTCAGCATCTGCGTACATGCATGGGTGATACATTTGCACATGATCTGCACATTTTCTTAGTTCACAGGTATACGGTTGCAAGCTCCTCATGCACCCCCACTTGCACATGTACTGCAAAAAATTGAGAACCAGTTGAAAGCTGTCTTCAGACTCCAGGTGAAGCCCATAACTGTGATGCTGTGAATGCTAGTCTGCAGGATGCAAACATGAAAGCTTGTTGTGAATTGATTCAGAGAGATCAGCACTGACTAATGACAGAGAGTTCACTTGGCTGCTGATGTACCTGAGGTGCTGAAACACCCTTCCCAGCCTCGAGAATGAAGGTCCCCTGAAGATCATCAGATATGAGACAGTGGCAAAAACTGCATGTTTACGTAAAACATGTTCATACCATGTTTTCTTTTTGGGCAAGGTTGCTTTGAGAAAAGAATGCTTCTATAGTCCTGTTGTGCACGAAACAGACTTCATGTTCCAGCTGCACTTGCGTTGTGGACAGAGATGCAAGGTGAGAACAGCCTCTTTCCTCTTCTACACTTCTTGGCTGCCTTAAGGAGCTTGAACCTTTCAAAGGCACTGAAGTCTACAGCAGGAAAGACAAGAACATGTCCTTCCTCTCATACACCTCTGTGCTTTTGAAAATTTCGTCTCAGGACTCTCAGTGCCCCGATTTCCTCCTCTGCACTTTCTTCCCTGTTGTCGTCTGGCGCACAATGAGATCCCGTGCTTCGACGAACACAGCAACGATCAAACAAACAAAACCCTAATCCACCCCCCGCAAGAAAACCAAGCCCTATTGCTCTCTGAGCCCTAATATGTAGACTCGCATGTCGACCTTGGATTCCGTTTCTGTGATTTCGAGGGTGTGTATTCTGATGTCGAGATTTCTCCGCAACCGTTGTTGTTTTTCTCCTCTTGGGTTGGTGATGGGAAAATGTCTTCATCAGTCAGGGAGGTGCGAGTGCTCAGCGAGAGGTGGAAACCCTCTCTTCTACAGCAGTTTGGTACAGGGGATTGGGGAACGAGGGCGGCAAGGATCCTATTACGGATATGGGCGCCGCCTGTATACCGCCATGCCCGAAAATTCCTGCAATCTCCTGTCGGGTTTGCCACTATTTCGACAGCGCAATCCATCCAAACAACGCAACAACCGCTGAGAGGTCATGGCCGTGGTACTCTCTCTGACTTCGCTTTGATGCAAATAGTGTACGAGTGCATGTGTGACTGAGTGATCATAGCCATGAAGAAATGATCTTGCATGCGTTTTTTTTTCACTAGTTTCTGCAGTTTGTGGCAGGCCAGAAAAGGATTGTAGAGAAACTATGGCGGGAGTTCTTCTCAGATCCTTCACAATGGCAGGATCACAGGCTGATGGAGAAGGTCAGTGAAACTGCTTTCTAAAGAGACCTTCGTTGGGATACTCTCTCTGTTCAACTCCCAGCTGCCTCTGATGAATGTGCAGCTGATCATCTCGATTTCAATTTTCTGATTGCAGGGAAATTCGAGGTATCCTGATTTTACACACAAGAAGACACAGGACGCACTCTGGCTGAACAGCAAATGGAAGCCACCATGGGTGGACATGGAACTGGCTGCAATGCCTACAGGGACTGTACAATGGGGTATATTCTTGTGGAATTCAAGGCTCCATAAGTATCTCACAACTGGGCAATATAAGAAGACAATTGAGCTTTTTGAGCAAATGCAACAGGAGAACGTGATTCCAAATGCGTTCAGTTTTGTTCAAGTGCTCAATGCATGTGCTGGTTTAATGGCACTTGATGATGGGCTACGCATCCATATGCAGATCATCCAAAGTGGTTGTGAATCAGATCTCTATGTGGGTAATAGCCTCATTGATATGTATGCAAAATGTGGGGGCATAGACTATGCTTGGTTAGTATTCAGCAAAATGCCCATACGCAATGTGATCTCATGGAATGCAATGATTCTCGGACTTGTGAAATGTGGGCAAGAGCAGAAAGCAATGGAACTATTTCAGCAAATGCAACACAGAGGGGTGGCACCAGACCGTGTCACCTTTGTGGGGCTGCTCCGTGCATGTGCTAGAGTAGCAGTGCTCAAAGATGGCAAGCAAATTCATGAACAGATCATCCAAAGTGGCTTTGAGTCTGATTTATTTGTGGGCAGTAGCCTTATTGATATGTATGCCAAGTGTGGGAGCATAGAGGATGCACAAAGAGTGTTTGACAGGATGCCAACTCGCGATGTGGCTGCTTGGAATGCCATGCTTTTGGGACATGTGAGAGGTGGACAAGGGCAGGAGGCATTAGTGTTGTCTCGAAAAATGCAACAGGAAGGTGTGAAACCAGACTCTATTACTTTTGTGGGAGTCTTGAATGCATGTGCCAGTGTAGCATCGCTGGATGAGGGGAGGCATGTTCATGAACTGATAATTCAGAATGGTTACCAGTCTCATGGATTTGTGGGTAATAGCCTTGTTGACATGTATGCCAAATGTGGGAGCATAGAGGATGCACGGCAAGTGTTTGACAGGATGCCCAGACGAGATGTGGTTGCTTGGAATGCCATGATTTTTGGATATGTGAAATGTGGGCAAGGGCAGGAGGCATTGGACCTATCTCAACAGATGTGCCATGAAGGGGTGAAGCCAGTTCCGATCACCTTTGTGGGTATGCTCAATGCATGTGCTGGCATAACAGCACTGGAAGAGGGCAGATGCATTCATACAAAGATTATTCAGAGTGGTTGTGAGTCAGATGTCTATGTGGGTAGTAGCCTTGTAGACATGTATGCCAAATGTGGGAGCATAGAGGATGCTTTGGAGGTGTTTGACAGGATGCGCACACGTGATGCTGTTGCTTGGACTACCATGATTCTTGGGTATGTGAAATGTAGTCAAGGGAAGAATGCATTGGAGCTATTTCAAAAGATGCTTGGTGAAAGGGTTGAGCCAATCCCTGCCACCTTCATGGCAGTGCTCAGTGCATGTGCCAGTGTAGTGGCACTTGAAGAGGGCAGGCTTATTCATGAATATATCAGTCAAAGTGGTTGGGACTCAGATCTCTTTGTGGGTAGTAGCCTCATTGACATGTATGCCAAGTGCGGGAGTGTAGAGGATGCATTGAGAGTGTTCAACAAGATGCCAAGACATGATCTCATCTCATGGAATACCATGCTTGGAGGATATGCCATGCATGGTCATGGTAAGGAAGCTGTTGAGCATTTTGAACAGATGTGGGACAGAAGTGTTGAAATTGATAAGGTCACTTTCATTTGTCTTCTATCAGCTTGTAACCATGCAGGCCTAGTGGAGGAAGGCCTGCAGTTCTTTGAATCTATGAAGTCAGTTTATGGTATTTCTGCAACAGTGGAACACTATGCCTGCATGGTTGATCTTCTTGGCCGTGCTGGCCGTCTGGCTGAGGCAGAGGATCTGATCAAAGTGATGCACTGTGAACCTAATGCTCCTGTGTGGAGGGCCTTGCTTGGTGCTTGCAAAGTTCATGGTAATATTGAGATGGGAGAACATGCTGCTAAAAAAGTCATTGAATTGGACCCTGGAGATGCAGCAGGCTATGTGCTCCTATCAAACATCTATGCTGCTGCTGGCAAGTGGGATCTTAGCTCTAATATTCAACAACAGAGGTTGGAAAGGGGTGTGAATAAACAGCCAGGATGCACCTGGATTGAGGTGAACCATGAGTTGCATTCATTTACTGTAGATGACCGAGACCATCCTCAAATAAGTGAAATTCATGCAGAACTGAGCAGATTGTCCAAGCAGATGAATCACATTGGATATGTGCCAGACACAAAGTTTGTGTTGCATGATGTAGAGGAAGAAGACAAGGTTGTCCGGTTGTGTTACCACAGTGAGAAGCTGGCCATTGCATTTGGGCTCATAAGTACACCTCCTGGTACTACACTCCGCATCTTCAAGAATCTGAGGGTGTGTGGTGACTGCCACACTGCAACCAAGTTCATTGCGAAGATTGTTGAGCGAGGAATCATAGTCAGAGATGCCAATCGCTTTCACCACTTCAACAAGGATGGTCTCTGTTCTTGCAGGGATTATTGGTGATGCCTGCTGTCTGCCTTCTCAATGGCAGGCTCTTTTGCTTAGAATTTTCAAGTTCCTTTGTCTCTGTGCAAAGATTCAAAGGTTGATTGTGTGTGCGATGAGAAGGCCCTCTGTTGATCAGACTGATGTAGTGAGGACAGGTCAAGGGTGCCCTTACTTGGCCAAAAAGCAGGTCCTCTTGCACACCATTGCAGCTGTTGCATAAGACCACTCAGCCAAGTGACAGGGTTTCACTGGAGAATTCCCATTTCAAATTTCTCCCCAAGACACTGTGGTTGTCTGAAGCTGCACATATCATTTCCTTTGACATCAGAGTTGGACTGTGTAGAAACATTAGTCCATCTCTGAGGAAATAGGAGCATGGAGGATACTGCCAAAGAGAAACACAAGAAGCTTGGGCAATGCACAGGTCACCACAGCTTCCAACCCTTTCAAAGAGAACTGCAGAAGGAATTTAACCAAGCATCAAAGAGTCATAAACTTCTGGGTGCAGAGTAATCCAGTGCTGATGAATCACATGAAATGATGCTGAAATCTTTGCAAACTGGAAACACAGGTGGACCAATGACTAGCCTGAAGCAGTATGACAAACACCCTGTATAGCATAGCTGCAGAATATGACAGACGAGCCTGGAGTATACAATGTGATACAGGAAAGTCTGTTATAAGTTCTTCTGTGAATTTATTCTTCTGAAAACTTCATAAGGAGATATTAGAACCTGGCAGCTGGCTGAACATTGATCAATTCATAATCAACAAGTTATAGTATCTGTGTTTGTGATGATTATTGAAGTGTACACATTCCTGTACTCAATTTTCTCTAACAATATGTATGAAATTTAATTTGATATGGCCAAAAAGTTGATAGTGCTTAGGATTTTTTTGGGAAGTCTATTATTGTCAATGAATCATAGATCATCACATAACAAGTTATCTCATTTCTTGAGAAGGCAAGATATGACAATTCTCTTTTGATGTATAATCTTTCTCATCCCTTTCAATGAATATCCTCTAGCTGTTTGTTACAAATCATGTCCTCAAATCATTAATTAGAATACACTTAACTTTCATCAACTACAGAGCAAATGCGATTGAAACAGTAGTGCATACCCACAATAACCGAAACTTCTTTGCACACAAATAATTGACAGTGGAAGTTCAATCTTTTTCAAAAAGCTGGAAAAATGTTTCCTTTTGCTCTCCTGCACAATATCGTGCTTCTTGTAGCCTAAACTCATCTTAATCACTGGAATGTCCTCGAATTGCTGAAGTCTCAAGCTAATAGGAGACAAAATTTGGACACAAGATTCATAATCAATATAAGATTTGGAGAATCCTATTGGGGGAAAATCTTCCGAGGAGGGGGAAAAAAAAAATCCAAAATACGAGAATCTCAATAAGTGTCAAAAGTAGTTCAAACATGAGGGCCTTAAGCGAATGGAAAACAAAGTGCACAAGTAATGTGCAAGAACCCTGTCTGTAAATAGCTATTACACATTGAACTGTTAGTTCCTCGAGATAACTAAGAGAACAAATTCAGATGAAATCTAGCAATCCTGTTGGCCTGAGAAACAATCTTCAGGCCTACACAAAACCCTATTCTGCTGAACATTGAAAATAATGGTCCCTTTCTCCTGTTTCCATGGATCCTTTAAAATTCTGACAACCCTACCAAACCCTTTTACACATTTAATTGTTAGTGCACTCAAGATAATTAAAAAATAATAATTCAAACCACCAAATCTAGCAATTTTTTTTGGCTATAACATGTTTTCTGCACACCTCCACATAAGCCTATTCAACACCCTTTGTAAATTTCAGTGACGAGTAATTGGAACTGGTATATGGGAGATTTTATTTGGAATCCTTCATATTGTAGTCCATGGACCATTACAAAGACAATTTAAAACATAACTATCTCATTTTCAAGTCTAATTACTTCATTTTTAAAAAACCTTTTCTTATGAATTGTCTTAATAACTGTTTCCCACCTTTCCCAATAAATACCTCCATTTTATAACTACCTCATTTTTTTCCCTATCCACCAACTAGATTGTTGTAAAAGTGAGCAGAATATTAAATGTGAAATCAGAAAAAATGACAAGAAAATGACATGGGCATTTCTCTTTTTGAATGCTCACCTTTTGCACATGAGAAATTCTCCTCCATAAGGTTACATCCAAAATACACTTCAAAATTTTCTAGTAGGTTTTTACAAAGTTGAGAATAAATATATCTAAAGTTTAAAGTCATGGTTGATGATCAAAATTCCTAATTTTTCTCAGCTATGGTCTATATTACTAAAGTAACAACCTATATTGCAATTATTATTGAAAATCATAAGCATGCACTATTCATCCAATGTTGAATTTTAAATGATAACATATATTGGATATCATATATGCATGTTAGAAAGATAAAACACATATATTAACCCCAAAGAGAGAGAGAATCTCACCCTATGTTCATCATGATTTGGATCATAAAATAGTGTTAAGTTAACCTACTAGTTGGACTAGTCTATATCACATATCATAATTTTTGTATTAGTTAAAAAATCACAATCATAACTTAACCTAATAATGTAGCTGATCATAATGTGGTAATTTAAAAATTAAAAAAAAACAAATGGAAACTAAATCATGGCTTTCAAAACTTTCCCGACAACCACTTTGATTAGTCTCACCAAGAGAATAAGAACTTGAAATATGCATTTCATTAACAAACTCTCACAAAACAACTTAAGCTCATAATAACAAAGTGAGCACAATAAAAATTGAGGTTTTGAATTTCATGAACTTGCTTTGAAAATATCATATTCACTCTAGAAAATTTAATTTGACTTGGTCAAACTATGTCAATTGACTAAACATGATGAATGCATTAGCCTTGATTTAGATGACATTTACATATTACAACACATCATACAACCCTTACCTTATGAAAAGAGTAGTTCTTCATTTAGATCTCAAAATAAACTGAGGATCAAACCGACCTTTTACTATCACCATGTAGACATGCACATTGCATCATCTTTGTAGTCATCATCCAACAATGAGACATCATATTAAGAGAATTCACAAAGGAGACAAATTAAATATGAATATCCTCACATAAGACACCCATTTCTTGCCTTGACATAAGATTACTTGTGAATGCATTGACTTACTACCATTATCCTCAAGGTGAAAGCACATTAAAGTATTTATTTTTTAGTGTGACATTGCATTTTTTGCAATCATTATGTTGAAATGTAGGTTGATATAACTATGATATTACAATCAAATGTTGGAATGGACTCATATTTTAATAGTACAGAACAAGTAATTGACATTACACAAATAAATAAAAATTGAAGAAGTTTTATATTAGAATTCAAAATGGACTTTCTAAGTCAATGAAAATGTACTATCACAATGCAAAATTTGTGATATGGATTCATAAAAATGACAAATACTAATGGGTGCACTTCTTTTTGCATGGAATGGTATAATGAATGTCAGTTTAAAATGGATTAATTCAATGAAAAATAGATTTTAAAGTGGTTTTGAAAACATGTCCCCAAAATTATTGAAAAAATCCTTGAAAATCACATATTGATGAATTTTGAATTAATTTTTTATCGACAGCTCACGCTTTCTCCACTCCCTATTCAGGGCATGTTTTATTACTAGTCATGTGATTTAGCTAGAGAGTTACCAAAGACCTCCAAAGGTGATGTCTACATCATAATTATGATTGAACATTTTTCAAAGTGGGTCAAGCTTGTTGCATTGCCGAACAAGTCATCATACAGCACCAACCAGGATTTTTTACAACAAGTCTTAAGTAAGTTTGGGGCTTGTGCTGAGTGCTTTATTAATCAAGGATTAGAATTTAAAGGAGAATTCCAAGACCTACTTGATCATGCTCTCATTAACCATCACCGAACTTCAAATGATCATCCCCAAGTTGATGGCCTTGTAAAGAGGATGGTTCAGACATGCAAAAAGGGATTTCAAAAGATTTGCCTAACTGGGAACAAAGAGGATTGGGACTTGGCCCTACCTTACATCGCCACGGGTTATAGGATGTCTAAACACGCCTCTTTGTTTCATTTCTCTCCTTACTTTCTACTTTTTTGGAGATGTCCCAATTGACCCTCTTCCATTGTTGCTCAAATTGACCAAGTTGTGGACTTGGACTCCCTAACCATTTAGACTAGGGTCATTACAGAGAGGGTTGTTCTATTCAGGAAGGTTATGCCCTTAGCCATGGAAAACTTATCCATTGCACATCATTGAGAGACCTTATAATATGCACACACACGAGGTGGCAGTTATAAACCTAAGGTAGATAATTTGATGTTGGTGACTTTGTGTATCTCCACCGGCAACCTAATGATATTCTAGACACTTTTTCTGGTCGCACTATCTTGAAGATTAAGGCAATCAAGCCTTCAGGTGTGTTATAGTTGCAAGGAGTTGACGGATGCACAATTCAAGATCACTCTAAAAATTGTGCACCTTGCCACCTACCAAAGTTGGATCCTACCATCATCACGTCGACTTGGATTCCTCCATTTGACTATCCATGTTAGGTATGTCAGAAAACAGATGATGTTGACCAAATGTTACTTTGCGATAATTGTAATGGTGGATACCATCTATTCTGTCTCAAGCCAAAGCTCACTCAAGTTCTTGTCGACATTTGGTATTGTTCATCATGTTCTCCTACAACACCTTGATTTCTACTCAAACCATGCCACGTTTTTCCCGGCTCAGGTCTAAGGGGGGATACATGAGAATTTCATCTCAGCCTCCTCTTGTGCATTATATATGTGTGTGTGTGTGTGTGTGTGTGTGTGTGTTTCTTTTTGGTTGATTAGTTTCTACCTTTGACTAGTTTTAGTCTTTTTGTTAAGTAGAATTTACTATGGATTTACACCTTTACGACACCATACATCACAACATTTCACGTCACGATAGTTGTTATGCTTGTAAGCATGGCTTCATACATGACGGCTAGTTACGGGCATGCCACGCATGTCTTTTAGGGTTAATGTACGTTTTTAGGTTATTGTACGCTATTAGGTATTTTAAGGTTATGGTTTGTTTAGGGTTTTAGCTTGTTGCTAGCTATATAAAAGGCCAAGCTTTTCTCTTTTCTTGTTAATTTTTCTAGAATTCCTTTGTTAGGGAGAGTTTCCTTCATAGTCAAACTAGATTTTTAGATGCTCACAACAGTTATTACACGGCCACCATTTACATACATTACGTTTTCTTTCCTTCTTTGCAATTTAATATACATGAAAATTTCATCTCAACCTCCTCTTGTGCATTATATATATGTGTGTGTGCATCTCTTTTTGGTTGATTAGTTTCTACCTTTGATTAGTTTTAGTCTTTTTGTTTAGTAGAGTTTAATATGGATTTATACCCTTACAACACCGTACGTCACAACACTACACGTCATGACAAATATTGGGTATTAGATTTTCAATCACTTCACATATTAGTAGCTATCATGCAAAATATTTGTAGATTACATAATGCTATGGGGTCCAAGGACCCTAAATTAGGCTACAAAAAGTCATTTCCAATAGTGCACAAAGTGAAATGCATGAAAATGAAGTTGGAAAGTCTACAAACTTTTGACAAATTTGAATTTTACAACTATGTGAATGTATTATTTATGTATTATGGACATGTTTTTCAAAGCTTGAGATTTTGCATCATTTATTTGTTTTCAGTGTACTTTCAAAGTTCCCTTCAATTTTCTTATTGGGAAGTTTTCTCTACAATCCAATTGATAGATTTATGCATGATTCCTTTGACATTCTGTTGTGAAGCAATTGCCTGATAAAGTTGGAACCACTTTATCAATCTATTGCCCACTGAGCATGTTGTTAACCTATTTGTGATTTTGATATTGGGAATTTAGTCTGTGTGAGTCAACGATCATTCTATTGAGAGTTTCATGCATCAGGAGACTGTTCTACATATGTCCATTGCGGTTTTGCAGGTGGGGGGGGTGTGGGCTTGAGACAGTCTGCAGGAGATTTAAGAATTGCAAGCAGATGTGTAGAAATGCTGATTATGTATCAGTGGGGCTCTGGTTGATGCACAAGATAAATGAAGTCTGATGTGTGACAGCCTGCTCTGATGAGCAACAAAGAAGCCTGCAGCATACCCTCTACATCTCACTGAGCAGTAGTGGAAGTTTCATGAAAGTTTGTGTAATCAAAAACTAAAAGCCAGCCAAATAGAAGAGCAAGAACAAGGAACTACAGAACTGTGATAGGGAGCCAATTACATTCCTGGCAACTGACCCCTTGCATGATGCCTTACGACTTCTTCAGTAAGTAGGGAGTTCCAGAAAACAATGCCCCTGAATGTTTTTCATCTCCTCATTTGCAGACCAGCATTGAGGAAACATACACACACACAAACTACCATGCATGATTTCAGTTTTAGAACCTCTGATATTCTTGAATTCTTCTACAGGAAATCTTGCAAAATGATCTGGGCAGGTATGGCAGTACCAATGATTTGCAGAAATTGGACATTGTTCTTGGACTTTCGAAAGCAGAACACTAGTCAATGTACATTTGATGCAGCATGAGTCTTTGTAGCATCAAGGTCTTAAGTTCATGTCATACCATATCTATTGTCCATGAAAGTAACTTACAACTTGTGCACTTTCAGCCTCATCAGCATGAACTGGATCACTCTTGTTTTTCACTTGTGAGAGTGTTGCAGTCTTAGTTGTCAGGGATCGGAGGTCCTGAATAAATTCTGTATTTCCAATCTTCAGCAATGTAGATAATCATGGAGAAAGAACTTACACTGAATCCAATTTATGTATTGAGCACACATTTCAGGCCCAAAGCTGCATGTTGCAAGAGAATGGACCACAATCTTGGTAATGCCTTTTATTACTTTCAGGTTCCTAGTAAAACAATCACAAATATGTAAAGTGGGTTCCCCAGCGGGACATTCATTTCAATCTGCAAGTAACATTGCACATTTGCATTACGAACTCCAAATATGCATTTTCCACAGAAACTGTTGTCCAGCTCACTTCTCTGCATTGCACAGAAAAGAAGTTCAGAGTTTAGTTGTAAGAATATAGAAAGTAAGAACATTTAATGAAATTAGGCTAAAATTGCTTGACCAATCAAAGAAAATTGAGAAACATAGCTATCTTGAACACAGATTTTAAAACTCCTAACCTTCTGGTTTCCATAAGATTGTTGTATTGGCAATCAGGCTGGTGACAACGTATGGGTCCATGTTTGATGCTGGTCGACGATCTTCAAAGTAACCTGCCATGAAACACATTTCAACCCTCTCAACCTTCCATCACAGTAGAAATGCCATTTGCTCCATGCCTATGCAAAAGAGAAATTGAAAACAAATTATCAAGTCTTGCAAAACTTAGGCTCCTTAAAGTATGCGTTATTCTGTGTATGTTTCAGAAGGTGTGTTGTTGCCATGAAAGGCTAGCCTTTGTCACAACAGATATTCAGCAATATTTGAATATGGATTAACCTTTTCCTTCTCGCTCAGTATCACGACCAACACGGATAGAAGCACCACGGTTGGCAACACCCTGCATGCATAAAAATTCCCATTGATACCATTAGGATGCAGAATTTGTATGCTTTCATAAAAGGCTAAACTCAGGATTCAGCTCAGTCAAGCACAGTACCTAGAATGAATTAGAATGGTTGCAGATCTAGCATGTTCATACCCAGGAAAAGGAGTTCATGTCAGCTGTCTCATGCCGTCCAGTCAAGCGTCGTTCGTTGCCCTCACCATATGAAGCAATGTGCTCCTTGTGCCTCAACCCAAGTTTATTGATTGCCTCCTTGATGATTGCATAGCCACCCTCCTCACGCATGGACTTTGTGCTGTCAAACAAACACACCACAAGATCTGTTGAAAAGTTTGGTTTACAGACACATCTCCACTCAGACATTGATGAAATATTCAGTCTTGCCCACAACAATGCTTATCATATCAATGAACAGACATATGTTGTTTCAGAAGAAATACTGACCAATCATCCCCAACATTCAAACAATAACATTACCTGTAGTTTGTGTGACAGCCAGCACCATTCCAATCACCCTGTTTTTTTGCATCACCAAACAAGTAAGCAACATCAGAAAAAATATCATTTTCTTTTGATGCTGACAAAAAGCATTTTCAATGCACAGTGGTTACAGAAGATGATCTCTTACTTCAATAGGCTTAGGGTCCAATGAAAGCACCACCCCAGCAATTTCTGTGATTCTCTGCATAAAACACCATCAACCAGTCACACAATTTTTAGACACATAAACTACAGGATTCATTGGCAACAAAAACAGAAAAGACATGAAATATAATGTATGGATCTACATGGAAATTCAATACTACTCAGAAGCATCTTCAAACTCCAGAAACATACCTCTAGGATGTACCGAGCTGCCCATAGTTGGTCTGCTGCTGAAATACCAACAGCAGGTCCTACTTGGAACTCCCACTGTGAAACAAACACCCACTCTTAGTATTCTGAACAATCATTGCATTGAGGTTGCCATATCATATGCTCTAAATCAACCTCCTTGACTCCCCCAAGGTCCAACAAACATAAAAGTGTTTTAACTAGGGCAATCTTCATCACAACATCACATTAGTTCCACATGATTGCACAGATTCTCACACAAAGTGCTGCAGCATGTTGGAAGAATGTTATACCTGGCCAGGCATAACTTCTCCATTGATGCCACTGATCTGAATGCCAGCATACAGGGAAGCCTTATAATGAGCATTCACAATATCACGCCCCCAAGCTTTGTCAGCTCCAGTCCCACAGTAATAGGGTCCCTGTTTCCAGATGTTTACACACACATTAGAAGAGTCAATATTTGTGGGAAGTGTAAGTTCTCAACCTCAACACACAATCAATATGAAGACTCACGCAATGATCCAACCAAATCCCACTGATTGATTAGAAAACACAACTTTCAATGCAACACTGGCCTATTATGACAGATGGTCCAGGAAGTGGAAAAAAGAGATTTAAATGCTGGTGGCCTCACCTTTGTGTTTTGAAACATGCAGAACACACAATGAAAAATAGTTCAAAGTCAGAAAATGTATGCAGATTGCAGACATCTAATGAATGGTGCACTGAAGCTTTACCTGAGGTCCGGGGTAGCCTCCTACTGGCCACCCAAGGGGCCATTTCACATCTTTCTGTAACAAGGTATACTCTTGTTCCAGCCCAAACCTGTGCAAAATCAACTTTCCTAATGAATCTCTGGAGAAGCACCACAATATCTCACATCCCATGATGTCGTACCACAACCAACAATCTACAACTGACTAGCACCAAAATGGGGACCCTTCTACCACCTGCAATGTCCAAACACCAAAGCAGTAATCCATTGCCTGAACCAAACATTGACCTACCAAGTTTCCTCCTCAGAAACTTCCTTCTTTGAAAAGATCTCAGCAGCTGCAGCTCTCTTGTTGGTGGGGAGAGGAACACCCTGAGGAGTATAAGCATCACATATCACCTGCAACATGCAGTGAAAACCAGATGTCAGCTCATTTCTCCACTCACATCAAAGCCAGCCTTTTTGCCTCAAGCCAAAAAGAAATACATGTGAGAGTTTGAGAAAGAATACCAAGATGTTGTGCCCCCTTCGGAAAGGATCCTTGAAAATGGCCTGGGGACTGCACACAGAAAAAGAAAAATGCATCTACCCTCAGGAGCTAACTCACTATCTTTGTACTGCAACCATTTCCCACCACCCCCCACAAATCATGACAAGCAGCAAACAAACAAACAAACAAACAGGGGAGGGATCCAAAGCTACATACTAGAGAATAACTTCACTATCTTCTCCTGGAGCTTGGCCAGTGCTTGATCCATCATAATTCCACTTGGGCAACTTCTTTGGATCAGTAACTGGTCCAGGTAGTGTCTAAACACACGAGCAAAAAAGTTAGGACACTTGTTTCCAAATAGTTCTTTTAAGGGTCTCTTTTGGTGAGGCTTCTGTGATCACAATTACACACAAGCAGCCCAACGGGAAGAAGCCACTGTCATAGGCCCTTGTTTCTTGCTGCAGAGAAAGTCACTTTCCATTGGAGAGCTGCAAGTGCGTTGAAAACATGTAATTAATCATGTTAGGAACTCTAGGAACATGTGTTCCCATGAAAAAAATTTCCAGATGTCGCTGTAAAGTGAGTCAGAGTTTGACTCACAATCTATCACAGCTCCTGCAATTGATCAATGCTTAATTGGTAGAGCTGTGAGATGACTGCGATCATGTGAGATGCCTGGGATCACAAGCTCTCACAGCTGCAATTGATCAATGGTTAACCGGTAGAGCTGTGAGATGACTGCGAGCACAGCTAGTTGAAAAAACACAAGGGAAAGCTACTGTGATCACAGCAGCCTAACGGAAAGATATCCTAAGACATCTCTGTGCGCTGAAGATGGAGTGTGTGTTTTCCGCTTATAAGAGGACATTTGCCCCATGATAGTAGTACAATATAGCACACGACACCTCGTAAGACCTTCAGCCGGAATGCACGCAGAACAGGCGTGTCATGAGATCTTGATCCGGCAAATCAGGTCTTCAAAACGCACCCTCGGCACAACAAATTATACCCGTGTTTCCTCGTACTTTCTCTGTCTCATGACCCCAGAAAACACACGAGTATGGGATAGAACGCATTGTCCAGCGGACATACCCTGGCTTTGCTGCGAAGATCAGTGCCCGATCCTCCAATCCTGTTTACCAAAATCCAAAGACGGCCTCGTCAGTCACATAGAATGACACAAAATAGCGGAACTACATAGCTCTGAAAGGACTTCTCTTGTCACTCCCTTCTCTCTCTCACACCACATCTTCACCACGTCCTCACTAACTGACTACATACACAACGACTCTTCCTGTTCGTCGATATCCAAAACTCACAAATCTCAGTGAAGATTTCCGAGAGTACGATCTTCTATAAAAGACTAGTAAGCTCTCTCCTAAAGTCTTAAAACTCCCTCTTCCCTCTCTTAAAGGTCATAAACAACGCAACAACAGCAGGAACCAAAACAGACAAAACTCCAAATTCAAGATCAAATTATCATCATCACTCCGTTGCAACAGAAACTCGAAGTTAAGGGGGAAAAAACTCTCCGATCTCTCCATCCTCTCCTTCATTTCTCCACATAAAAAAGCCCCCCAAAAAAAATCGCGAAGAAGGCAACGGAGTCGAAAGAAAGCACATTGGAAGAGGAACAAAGACCCCACCCGAAAAAGAATAAAAAAACCATACCAGATATATTCTGCGATTATGTGCTTGTCTTCCAGCGACAAGTTGAGCAACTCATCCAGAGACGACATGGCTGCGACGAGACCAAAAGAGACACCGAGATGAAGATAGAGAGAGAGGAGGGAAGCGAAGAAGCTCTTCTCGTTCGCAGGGAGCGCAACAGCGCAAACAGCAAACGCAGAGAAGAAACCAAACAACAACCAGGACAACGCTGCATGTGCAGCCCTTGATAAAGACTACTTCCGGGCAGAAAATGAGCTGCCCGTGGAAAATAAACAGAAGGTGGTAGTAGGTAGCAACTTTCTCCTTATTGACTTCTAAGCAAAAGAAATTCCACCTTTCCAAATTTTTACTTCTGGGCTGGTACCATTTTTTGACTCTTCTTTTGTTTTTTTGTGTTATTTTCTGTCTCATTGCTGGTTCACGTTCCATAGCAGTGTATTTTTTCTTTTCCAAATTTCTCATGTTGCGTCATATGGGAGCATGTCAAAAGGGATTTAATCATCAAATGTCAAAAATTGGTTTAAAAAATGCCCCCTCTCTAAAGTACAAGTGGAAATGTGACGATTTTTTTTTTGGAAATTCGGAAATCTTTTTCAAAAATAAGAGGGAATATGTGAGAAAGTATTTATTCCATTTTCATTTTTCCCATTTATGAAAAATTTCTCAAACGAAAAAAAACCAAAAAAAAAAGAAAAAAAGAAAGCTGGTCCATAGCAATCTACCGAAGCTGAGAGTGATAATTATTGGCTCCATATGACTGGGAATGGTGAAAATTTTCATCACTGCAGAGCACCGTGTGGTGTACAGGGGGTGGTGGTTGCCATTTCAGGACAACATAATTGGAGCTAAAATTAGGGGGCTGGGAACTGGCAAATTGCCGCAACACGCAAAAGGGAAGTGAAGTTAAGTTAAAGTAAACAGGCTAAGGTGGGGTTGGTGGGGAGCGGAAATTCTGGTAAAAAGGTAAAGATTGAGATAAGCTTAATATTATAACTTATTTTATTTTTAAAAGTTTACATCTAAGGCTGGAGTTCAACCCTTTGAAATCTACCTTTCATTCGTCAAGCAAAAATCTCTAGTACATCGTCCAATCCACATCTCCCCCATTGCCCTTTTTTGTGCTCTCTAAAGTGAGTGTAGTGTGGTGTAGGCAGTCACTCTTTGGTGACAATTTTTTGGTCCAGTGTCAATGGTTGGCGAGGGGAGATGAATTGTGTCCACTAAAGTTACTTTCTATGGAATTTATGAAAAAATAATGTAACAATTTCATTGGTGTGGGGGGGGACTTTGAACTCCCCTATATTCTGCCGGTCTGTGAGGTTCCTTCAATGCTGATGTGAGTCTATTATGTTGGTGTGTGTTTTATAGTGTTTATTCAATGACAATAGGTTACCTCATCATTGATTCAATGGTGAGAAAATTTGGGGTTTTCTTTTTGGGTGGAGGGAGGGAGGGTATTGTGATTGGATTGTATATTTAGCTTTGAGATCCCATTTCAATGGCTTCTAACTTGTAACATCCTTTTAGATATTGTTCCAATTTGCTTGGATGTTTTTTGCTTTAGTGATACTTCAACATGAACCATGTATTTTCTTGTCCTCACTTGGGCCCCCCGCATCCCTTGCTCCTTTTTGGCTGGATTCTTGTGAGTGAAAGATGGGGGTGTCTTCATTCATTGAGGAAAAGTTTTAACTTTGGGGGAGACTTGACTCCACCTCACTAGAAAGCACTTCCCCCCATAGAGTTGTTAGACTATTTTGAAGAACTCATGGAATCAAGCATTTTGTTTTCAATGGCCACCCAAATTTTGAAGTCCAGCTTCAACCCATGCTCTCCCTCACCCATCGAGGAAACTTATTATTTTTTTCATTATCCATTTGGATGGGTACCTACCTCTAATCGGTATACCAACTTATTATTTTTTCATTATCCATTTGGATGGGTACCTACCTCTAATCGGTATACCAACTTATTATTTTTTCATTATCCATTTGGATGGGTACCTACCTCTAATCGGTATACCAAAGTGGGGTACCTATCTCACCTGGGTAACCTTCTCTCGACCCCTCCACAACTCCTATAAAGTCCAAGCACATGATCATGCATGATTTTTCCAATGAGGTTAAGTGGTGATTTTATTTTTGTATAACATTTGTGGGTAATTTGAGGTGTTTCTGGGTGCATTACGCTTTTCAAAAAGCTCACCAACTACACTAATCGGTTTGTGTAGGGTTTTACCACTGTTGGGTGGGTACCCGGGTTGGCAGGTTACCAGAGGATAGTTCCAGTTTGGTTCCAAGGAACCAAACAGGAATTGGATGGATTTTGTGAATGTCTCCCACCCTAGGGCTTTACCTACGGTAAAGCATGAGTCAAATTTTATCAAGCATGAGTCAAAATTTATCCTCAATCAAACCTATGTAGATCATGAGGGTTTTGAATGGGAGGGTTTTTATGCCTACTCCTCAACAATGGGCGGGTTTGTACACCTATTAGTAGGAATAATTTCCCTCCCACCCTTGAGGAGTAGGCATAAATATCCCTCCCAATTCCTAGCAAGGAAATTCATGGATATAAGGTGCTCTCCACATACACTACAAATTTTCTCCAAGTGTTATACGAGTAATAAAAGTTTATTGTCCCAAGGGAAAAAAAATGCCCTTAACATAAAAAATAGATATCAAGGGGGTTGGGACTAAAATCTGAAATTAGTAGAAAGAGAAAAATAGTAGAAGTGAATAATAGTAGACATCAGAAACCTTTCATGTGCTAAAAATTGATTTTTGGCGTAGATTCCATTAGTGCACTTTTTTTGGGCCTTTTTCCAGTTTTTGGTGTAGCAAAGGAATCTCCAATGCATCCAGAGGGAACCAACACCCACCAGTGCACCATTGACGATGGATGATAACTGGTCAGGAAACAATTTTCTGTTGGTTTCCAGTTCCCTAGCTAACCATGTTGGTTAGCTCTGTTGCTTTTATACTACCTACCTATTAACAACCCACTTGTTAGTAGGCAGAATGATCACCCTTACCTATGTGTAAACCATCTACTTACTTACCCGAATCTACTTATACAGAGAACTTAATTCTTAAAGAACTGGTTACCAAGGTGAAACCAGATATTATTAACCCAGCTGAGGTTCATCCACACTGAATGAAAACAGGTATCCAGTGGTGGATGGTGTCTGCTTCATTCTAGCCCTGATGGTATTCACATTGCGAGCACCACCTTGGCTACTACCGCATGGCCGGGTGATACCCTTGTTCTAGTAACGCCCTCAACCTTGGGCCTCACCTACCACAAAATGTTTCCCATCCACATACCATCCATCCTGCATGGGCGCACTCGGTGCATGTTGGTTCACTGTGGCCCGCCATCAGTAGTCTTCTGCATGGAGCCTTAGTAGTCAGCCAACTGCAGTCCACAGTATCCAGAAGAATCACAACCCAGATGTACAAGACGATCGAATTGAGTTTGACTGTCTGCGCCCAAGGTGTAAATAAAAAATTGTTGTACCTTCACAGAAATCAAAGTCACTACAATAGAAATTTAAATGCAATAGATTATGAATTTTTTTCATACTGTAGTTGGCTCCGACACTTGTGTGAGGTAAATTTCGTGGTTTCAACCACTTCAATGGAAAAAATATGTGATATATATAATCTATGGTGGTTTGGAAAATGACACTAATCTTCAAAATTTGACACACTAACGCCATAGGAAAAACCATAGTGTCATAACAAGGAAAATTATTCAAAAATTTTCACCAGCAGAAAAGTGTCCAGTAGGGACTAAACAGGTCCAATAGTTAAAACGTAGCTCGATTGCAGATAGTTCACAAAGCCATTACCTATTGTCACTTGCTAGAATTTGGGGGAATTTGGGGGAACCACAACCTTATTTAGTCTCTTTACTAGAATGAGTTGTTTAGGTAAGGTGATTGACGCAATGGATTCCCATATGAACTGGATGTTAAGCATCTTAGGCTCATTCTTGCAAAGAGTGAGTTTTCAACATAAAAATGCCACAAATCTGATATGAAGCTCACATTTCAAAAGATTAGAAAAGTTGTCTTGTAGGGAAGAGATTTCCAACCATCCTGCTTTGCCTAGGTTGATTTCTTGGGTTCCAAATCCTTCCAAAGCACCCAAAAGAACCTCCATTTTCTAAGAAGTCCTTGGAGACAGTGCAGTCAAACTGTTGACATTATAGACCACCAAATCTTCTGGAGTCAGCAATTTGTTGATTCATATATATGTGGGCACTTTGGACAAGCTTGCCCCCTTTCCACCCATGTCACCACAGAGTGGGAATCGCGACTCCTCTTTGTTTGATTTTTCAACGGCAGGCAAGATTCAAAGCTGGCCTGCCTGCACCAGTGTGGAGGCGGTTCTTTGATTTTGTTACAACCTCCAGTTCTGGGGTTTTGAAAATTTCCATAGAGTTAGAGGTTTCTCAAACTGGCAAAGAACCAGTAGTTTAGAGTTAGGTTCTTTGACTAGTTCTTTGAATTATTTTTTCGTGGGTTCTTTGATTTTTGAGAACCATGCTCAAGCGTCCATACACTCTACCCTTATCCAATACTTCTTAGAAAACGAAAATAAAGCAAAGCACCATGTTACCGGCCTGCACCCTCTTCAAAATTCAGCACAGTTTTCCTATTTCCTTGTCCCATCTTGGCAGGGGCATAGATGAAGGACTCAATTCCAATTCTTGCAAACACGACTTCCATGGATTGTGTAATAGAGTACTTATATCATGTAGTCCATGAATGTGTATTCCTTGAATTACAAAATGCAGGGTTGTCCATTAATGTACCACGCAAACTAATGAAAGTTGGAACTTGCAATTCTGTTAGGAAGTGAATGTTCATTGTCGTCATCTCTAGCATAGTCCAGAAACAAATTGCAGTCTTGCTTGAACTATAATGACTACATCATGACATCCCTCTATAGGATATGGGGCACCATGTGCCCAGTGGTAGCGTTGTCATGTTGCCATGTAAGCTAAACTATGCAATGACCTCTGAATGTTGAATGAGGTTGGATAACCTGTCAGACCTTATTGTGGGTGGCCGTACCACCATGTCAAGCATGAAATTGAATGGGGTGTTTGAAAAACTGGAAAGCTCACTCAGATGGGCATTCTGTTTTATGAAACACCCCTGCTTTTTCTTTTTCTGTTGAGTATCATGGGGGAAAAAAAATGAGAGTAGATCTTTACATTCGCTAAAGGTCTCAGCTATGAGCTTTACGAAAATTAGGCCCATGTTCAGCTCTACCTTGTGTGGGTCCTTATTAGGGTAAAGCTCACAGCCTGAGGCTTTACCCTACATGCAAAACACTTGGAGAAAATTCCTAAGTATCTTATTTATCTATGAAGGAATGTTGTTTGTTTGTTTTGTTTGTTTGTTTGTTTGTTTTCAGATCTCTCAAATCACACTTGACAAACAGCACAGCCTATACTACTATCCATGAATATCACTCCTAAAAAAGAGGATGAATCTATGCCTCCTCCTTAAGAATGAGAGGGATATATCTATCATCCCTCCTCCTATTAAGGTGGTGTAAGAACTAAGAACCCTCTCCCTCATGAAATTCTTTACCTTGCTTTACAATGAGTAAATTCTGAGGGTGTGGGACACTCCAAAAATGAGACACCATATTTGACCTCCTAGGTTCTTATTTTGGGCCGACACAAATCTCCACATTAAAGCTATGATATATACGCACACAAGGTATTACTTTTTTAACCGCAGCTAATCCACAAGGGTAGTTCATGTAATTGAGTAAAGAACTCAGCTTCATTGGGATTCCTAACTATGAAATTAATACCAATTAAAATTTTATCTAGCCAAACTTTGTTTTGGCAAAAGAAATGTCAACAATCTTTGATTATTATCAACTTTGGCTCCATGCTGCTTTGCACTAACAATACACTAACATAAGGTCAAAGTGTTATAATATTTTCATTTGTTCCTTGAATGCTATGATATCAAAACAAAAATTTCATTCAATCAAATTGGTTTTTGATGAAATTCATTTCCATTTTTATTCATTCTAGAACATGAATTCAATCTTCACCTATTGAAAACATTAAAAAACATGTGTCTATCAATTAAATCACAAAATTCATGAAACCATATCATGCTCAAACTCGAGGAAATTTTAAAAGGATTAACTACAATGTGATGTGGCCTTTTGAATTCAAATATGGGTTGTCGTTCCTTGGGAGGACAAAAGCATCCCATATGTGTTGATTGAAAGCTACTAACATGAAAAGACAAATATGAAAAGATTTCAACATAAAATTATCAAGTTGGAAACCATATGTGATATATTATGCAAAAACTCCCCTATACAAACTCCAATCAACCTTTTTTTTAAAACAAACTTTTGCATCTTGACAACAACTTCTTTGAATTTTGTGCAGGTCCTGATTTTCCAATACAATTTTGACTAGATTTGGTTTCATCACTTTTTTGACCTCACAAAATTGTTTTAAAAATTCACTAGCTCTAATATCTTGTAATTGGAATTTTTGTACCTGCTTTTGAACTGAAACCCTCAACTTGCTAGGTGGAAGGAAGGAGGGGAAAAAGGGTCTGCTAGATCCACGAATTACCAAGATCAAGTATTGATATATTTCTTGGAGAAGTTCACCCAATGTAAAACTTTGATTTTAACAAGCATGAATGATTTGGATTTCCACACATTGGGTGATATGTTGTAACAATGATCTTCTTTCAGGTTTTGTGTACTATGGTGAAGTGACAATATATATAGTGTGGTGATCACATGATGTATGGACATCTCTTATTACATTGTGGTCATTGGTACATGACTATTCCTTGGAGACGGTTTATACAATTTGATGGAGCAAAGAGTTTCATGACTGTTTCTTACAGATGGTGCCTGCAATTTGATAAAGATAAGGATTTAATGCCGTAACCATGTTGTCCCATTGCTTAGAAATTGTGAGTGTGAAAGACCAGCACCCTCCATTATAGGAATCATTGCCATATAAGAGTTATAATTTTTCCTTTGTGTTTTTCACCTTTAAGTGGTCATGAATGCAAGTTAGTTTAATGCACCTTGGTTCTACACTAACAAAACGTGAAAAAAGTACAAAGAAAACCAAATTAAGTACTTGTTATACGAGGTGTAAAACCACCCTAAACAAGGGGCCTCCAATGAAGTGGAAGCCACTTGCAGGCTTGCATTCTGGGAATGTCCTCCTGTGGGCTTCACCCCTTGTGCACTTTGAAGAAGAAGTTATCATGAACATAAACATATGTAGATCGCAAGGCCTAGGAAGGGTAGGATTCTTCCACTTGCTCCTTAAGAGTGGGAGGGATCTTGCACGTAAGTATACATGTAACTCTTAAATTCACCATGTTGAAGATTGTTCCTATCTCAGCAAATAGGAAAACAATTTTATTAAAAAAAAATTAATGACACTTCTCATAATCTGGCAAGTCCTGGGCAAAGAAAGATTGGCATTTCTGGTTGGTAGTGTGAGATTAAATTTGACATGAATATGTTATGCATGGACATATCCAAAACATGTCTAGTTTTCAGTGGACATATGGCATTCATTCACAATGGTTTTTCCATCAATTTAGTGAAATTTTGCTATAGAACTTCACCCAAGCCAAAATCTTAGCATCTTGGATTTCAAGCATCCCTTTCACCATTCAAATTCCTTTGAGTTTTGAAAGGCATGGTTTAGATCTTCTATTAGGGTTAGGATTAGGTCTTCTAACCCTAGACCCTAAACCTATTAGGTTCCATGAATTCAATTGTGCTTCGGCCATTGTCTTCTCATACAATCTTCAATCATCCAACAAGGGCAGATTCCAGCATTTCAAATTAAGTTTTGCAAATGATTGGTTTACACTAAACATTATGTTTGACCTGTATGAACCTATGGTGTTAGATCTAGTTCCTGGTTTGGTTAAGTTTTGCCAACCTTAACTTCAGCTCTAGCTAGTTTGGTTAAGTTTTGCTAACCTTAACTTCAGCTCTAGCTAGTTTGGTTAAGTTTTGCTAACCTTAACTTCAGCTCTAGCTAGTTTGGTCAAGTTTTGCCTAACCTTAACTTCAGCTCTAGCTAGTTTGGTCTTTGGTTAGGTACACCTTGACCTGGATTCAGTTAGAGATTCACCTCAGAGTTGGTAATCTTTTCAGGATATTAAAATATAGTAGTCATCACCCACCCTAAATTTTTCCCTGGTCTTTTCCCAAATGGATGCTCTATATCCCCACCCTAGAAAAACATTTCTGTAATGGTGGCTGACCATATCCCCACTAAATCTGACCCTAACATTTCCCCCCCAGCAGCAATTCACCATGTCCCCACCTCAATCTATTGCCCCACAATGAGACCCATTTGCCTTCTTGGCTAAGCTATTCCATGTCATTATTATGTCTGGCCCAAAGTGTTTGTAACCATTGTTGTCCAGAGGTCCTAAATTCTTGGGAAAAAACCAAAACCAAAACCAGACCAAGATCTTGCAAGAAATGGAACTTAAAACCAGGAATCAGAGATTCCCTTCATAAGCTAAAACCAGACCAACACTGGTCTTAACTAATGCAGTAGTGGTTGCAGACAGGTGCAATGAGCTGAGTCTGCTCTTTATCAATTACTTATAACAATGGTACCGCTACATAAGGTATGAGCAGCATACAAGACAACAATGTAATCAAATCATTTTGGTTGCATGCTCTTTTCTTTATTCCATTTTGAGATCTGTGTACACAGCTCCCCTCTAGGTATAACAAAACTACTGGTGCTGCTCCAAGTTCCAGCACAAACTTTCCAATCCTAATCTCCAAGAAAATCCAGAACCCCCAAACCAGCATCTATCTCAGGCTGCAGTGAAACAAGGTGTGTCAAAACAAATACAGTAGAGATGGGTGAGGAGGTAGTATGTTTTTTGCCTTTGTTATTCGATCTGAGATCTAGAGCTACATGTTACCAAATTGCTGCATGCTACGAGTGTGTGAAATTTGATCCAAACCTCTAATAATCTGATGTTGCACATTTGGACTTTCATTCTCCAGATGTGGACATTTGCAGAAGGCTCGAGCTTCATGCTCACTTTGTCTCTGCATGGCACAAACAGCAAGTCCCAGCTCGACACATCAATAGCCAGTACAGTTTGAAATCAGTTGCGTAGTTTAAAGCCCCAGCTAGTACAATATATCCAACCTTTCTATCAACAATGGATTCAAATCCTGACCTGGGTTCCATAGAATTGTTGTGTAGGCAATCATTCCACACACAACATATGGGTCCATGTTTGATGACGGTCGACGATCCTCAAAGTAACCTGTCATGAAACACATTTCCCACCCTTAGTCTTTGGCCACAGGAGAATCATGTCTCAAATAATCAAAGACTTTAATCTGTTGATTCTGTTACAGATGAAAACTTGACTATCTGGCAAATCCAGTTAGGCTCTGCCTCTAAAGGGGTAGGGGTCCAAAAAATTGTGCCTGCATCAGAAAATCATTTTTATTCCATTCGGCATTAGCATCTTAAGGCAAGATGTTCACCTTTTCCTTCCTTCTCTGTATCACGACCCACACGGATAGAAGCACCGCGATTGGCAACACCCTGCATCCATTGTGACCCATTTGGCATACACCACATTAGAATACAGAAGCTATCCCCTACACATGTGCATAAGACATATATAATGTACTCTACAGAGGCAAAAGGCAAAAGTATACAGATTAAGGAGTTTGTCAATTATGAATACAGGATTCATTCTAGCAAGACAGGTATCTGAAATGCAGCAACTAAATTGCAAACATAGTGTATGTCCATACCCAAGAAAAGGTATTCATGTCAGCTGTCTCATGACGCCCAGTCAAGCGCCTTTCATTGCCCTCTCCATATTGGGCAATGTGCTCTTTATGCCTCAATCCAAGTTTATTGATAGCCTCCTTGATCAATGTGTAGCCACCCTCAGCACGCATGGTCTTTGTGCTGTCATACAAGCAGATAGTAAACCCCCCTTTCTGTCAAAAAAAAGTAGGTGCATCTGAAGCATGCTATATGAACCTTGTGCATGAAAAAGATCTAGATGCAGACTTTCTCAGCTGTCCTTCACGTCACAGGAATCAAATCAGTCCAGTGGGCTTCAGTTTCACAACAAATGTGCTCTGATGTCCAACCAGCTGAAACATGAGCAAATGTACCTGTAATTTGTGTGACAACCCGCACCATTCCAGTCACCCTGTGTCAGATTTACCATAAAAAAAATGAGCATAATTCTCACACTCTTGGAACATAAAGAAAAACAAAACAGAGTAGAAGATACCCATTCTAACATGGTCCAATTTTTTCAAAGACAGGCTTGGGTTCTTACATCAATAGGCTTGGGGTCCAGTGAAAGGACCACCCCAGCAATCTCTGTAATCCTCTGCAATAACCACCACCAATATACTGTTCAAATTATTACAAACCAATGGACATAAGCAACGAAATACATTAGGTATTCAATTGGAGCAACGAAAATTTACTTCCCACAACTCTAGCAAATTATACAATTCCACAAACTTCAAAATCTGTGCACATTTATGTACCTCTAGGATATAGCGAGCTGCCCATAACTGGTCTGCTGCTGCAATGCCGATTGAAGGTCCCACTTGGAACTCCCACTGTGGCATGAGGAACAGGCAACAAATATCAGTGATTAACAGTGTAGAAGAGAGCAATAGGTGAAGCTGTGCTCCATCACATACACACATGATATGTTGTGACAATTCTCTCCAAGTCTCAGTAAACTAGGGTCCCATTGGTCATAATGTAGAGAAGGCTAGTCAGGCAAACCTAGAGCAAGCTGAAGATAATTCAATGCAGAATTATCGAAAACCTCCATCCATTCATTACAGACACGATACTGGGTTTTGAAAATGTATTTTACCTGACCAGGCATAACTTCGCCATTGATACCACTGATTTGAATGCCAGCATAGAGGCATGCCTTGTAATGGGCATTCACAATATCACGACCCCAGGCTTTGTCAGCTCCAGTTCCACAATAATAGGGTCCCTGTGGGCATGCAAGAGCTGGCATATTAGAAAAATGCAACAGCATTTAAATCCGTAGTACCACCAATCCTCATGCCTGACACTCATGGAAAACAAATGGCCTTATAACAAACCACAATGAAAAATAATATTTGCTGATTGAAGTTGGATGCATTTTTCAAGGCCAGAGATGACAATAGAATTTGGACCTAAGAGACTTATCCAAAGCAAAGTTTGTGACTTGCTGGAGCACTACATATTTGTCAAAGATTCTGTAATTTTACTGGAAAGAAAGACAGATGCAGATTGCCCACTTGAGATAGTAAGAAAATTAGTACAGCCTCAGACACTATTTCTGCTCTAAAACTCTGCATAAGACCCAAGATTACATGCCAGGCCATGAAAATGCAGGTGTACAAGAAAGGGTTCACTTCACCTGAGGTCCAGGGTATCCTCCCTTTGGCCAACCAAGAGGCCACTTGATGTCTTTCTGTAGCAAAGTATATTCTTGCTCTAGTCCAAACCTGGACCCAAAAGCATAATATGCCATATTCATCAGGATCTGCATCTCTACAAAATATAACTCTGCAAACAATCTCAATACCCTAGAGCTTGGTGCAAGGGTTTAAGGAAGGTCAAGAAACTCCTGTCTACTATCCTCAAATCCTTGACAAACAAAATCATAGCATTGAACTTACCAGGGTACCTCCTCAGCAACCTCCTCCTTGGCAAAGATCTCGGCAGCAGCTGCTCTCTTGTTGGTTGGGATAGGTACACCCTGAGGAGTATATGCATCACAGATAACCTAGAGAGTTGCAAAAGAATTCATGGGGTTAGTAATTATCCCCCAGCATTCCCAGCTACTAGTTTCTAATACTCAAGCCCCAAAAGCAGAATTGCAAAAACTGTAGATGTGGATACCTACCAGGATGTTGTGTCCCCTGCGGAAGGGATCCTTGAATATGGCTTGAGGACTGCACAACAGTTAAGCCAAAAGAAGAAGATACATATTGTTTAGGAGAGAAATTTCA
>Ga0116231_10003015_pt1 | contig 35175 bp, 10 predicted proteins | sample S1TSphgellanicum_2_FD_89695 | JGI IMG/M metagenome (GOLD analysis project Ga0116231, IMG submission 89695) | Host-associated microbial communities from peat moss isolated from Minnesota, USA - S1T2_Fd - Sphagnum magellanicum MG | ecosystem: Host-associated > Plants > Peat moss > Unclassified...
TACCTTTTCTCAAATCTTGAAATAATTCCAATCCCCCAACTAAAAAACTTTTTCCAAATCTTTTAAATGAAGCCTCCCATATCATCTTTTTATGTGATGCTCCTTAGTTTTTCTCCCTTGGTAATCTTCTATTTATTGTTGATGAAAGTCTAATTAGGTTAAGCTAATGGTCAAGATTAGCATATACTTTAACCAACTTTTGAAAGTTTTTAAGATGTAACCAACATGGGTTTTCTTTTATTCCCATGAATGAAAGATGGAAATAAGAAAAGGTTTTAGCATTTGAACAAATTTGATTTCCAAAAAAATAATTAGCAATTAAACAAGGCTTCCATTCATAATAGGTAGAGGATGTAGGATTTAATAATTAAATGGAAAATAATTCAAGAGTTTTTGAGTTTAAAACTTAGGATTAATCTATTATGAAAACCTACTAACAATTAATACTTAAAATGTTTTATACACATGTTATATATATTCAAGTGAAAGCATGAAATAAGGAGCCATAGAGTGTGTGGACATTCCATAAAAAGTGTTTTTCGAATTTTGAAAAATCACCATGGTAACATTATATATCAAAAAATTCATTAAATTTCGAACTAAATTTTTATACTTTCAAAGTTGCAATTACAAAATTTTCATGAAAATTCACTGTGTTTTAAGAGTCTTTTTATATGTTTAAAACATTCAAAAAAACATGTGGACAAGTGATTTTTTGTTTCAATTTTTTTTTTTGCTTATTAAATGTTCACCAAATCATTTCAAAAAATTTATGAACTTTAATATATTCCACAAGAAGGGATTCATATGTTCAAAACATTCAAAAAAATAAAATACCTATACCCTTTTAGATTTTGATACTCAAACTTCTTTAAGCACTATTAGGGTGAAAACATGGTAAAGTATACACAAAAAGTAGTGTAAGCAACAAAATATTAGGGTCTCTATATAAAATTATTAACAAGTAAATGATTTTATGATGATTTACTAATATTAATTTTTGGGTACATTATTTTTTAAGTCTTGTTTTCATGAACTTCAAAAGTTAAATTGTTATAATCATGTTTTTTTACATTACTTGCAAGTACTTGAATTGGACCTAAAATTTATGGCAATTTGAAAAATAAAGTTCAAGTACTTGAAAGTAGGTGAAATGTTTTTGCAAGTATTTGGTTTTTTTCTCATGCACCTCAATATTGATAAGGTGAATGTTCCAATATAATTTTTTTGGTTAATAGATTTTTTTCCATAACTAAAATCATCTTCAAGCCTTGAAAAATGATGAAATTATTGGGGATACATTTGGGGTATTTTTTCAAATCCAAATGATATGACACAAATTGCCTTGACAAGTTAGAAGGAAACTAGAGATGCCCATGAAAGAAACTAAAAGTTTCATTTGTTTTGAAATGCTAGAGGAAGATTATTAATTTTTAAAATTTTTTTTCTGATGTTTTCAAGTAAAAAAAAGGTAGCATGTACAAAATAACTTGCTTGCACCCATTATGGTTTTGAATTTGTAATCATGATTCAAAGTAAAGTTATAGATTTGACTATAATGCAAGGTTCAATGCAAAACAAATTGAGTTTTTATCATGTTATGTCATATTTGGCCTCAAATTTGATATTTAGTTTGAAAAATTGTGTGAAAAATGCAATCCTTGGAAAGGACTTTAACCTTGGTGCGATTGGCTTTTTATTTCATTCTTTCACCCATTCATTTTTTAAAAAAATACTATGGATTACCACATACCTTATACTAATTATATACTAGATTTCAAAATAAACATAGCCTTATTATACAATTAATTAAATTATAATTTTTACTCAACATCCAACATATGCGACCTTATATTTTACTTACATATATTTTAAATTCAAAGAAAAATGTTCCCACCTAGGATCTCCAACTTACCCAAATACATACCAATGCCTAACAAAGATTATTAAACAATAAATCAAATGCAATTAAATTTGAATTAGTGTTGGATAATGGATTCTTAAAATTTTGGGTTTGAAATTGGTTAGATCAATATGTAGTTAAGTTTTCACTTTTTCTTGGGTTGACTTTCATTGGACAACCCAAGTTATGTTTTTTCCACCATAAATACTAGTTTAGAATCTTTTTTTTTAGTCTTTATTACATGAACAAATTACTTGTGTATTTATTTTTGCACAATTTTTAAATTTTGCATGTATTAATGACCAACAAATGTGTTAGATGAAATAGATAATGTCTACACATTAAATAGGTTTGTTAGATTTGACATATAACATTTGTATTCTATAATTGTTTGCACATATGGATTTGAAAAAATGATCAATGTATAGTTTGGAATTACATATGAAGGTGAGGTGTTGAAAACCATCATAATTATTGTAAGTTATAATTTGAATAATTTCACTCCATATGACAATATCATAGTATTTCATGAAATAATAATAATTTCAATTCATTAAAAAAATTAATTATTTTTAAAAAATTATTCGTTTTGTTGATGTGGCATGTGGAAATTGAGCCTAGGCTATGGTAATACATATTAGTCCACACAACTTTGAATGTGTTTGTTATTTTCATTTGTCAATAATCAAAGTTAATTAACCTTAATGATTTTCATCTTTGTTGCAATAGAATTATAAAATGGCCAATTGACTTTGAATATTCACAAAGGCCACAATGGAAAAACAAATTAAGATGCACACGTGATCAAAAGAGCCACCAAACCGGGTGGATTATATTTATGTATTTTTTGACAAATCACAAGGGTAGTGCAATAATTTGGATTTCCAAGTTTTTTTCAAGGGAATAAATCTTATTACTTGTAAAGTTTCAATGTTCAAAATTTGATTCAAATTTATGATGTTTCAAAAGGTTAAAAACATATAAGGTCTTAATTATATGCTTAACAATTTGTTTTTCCAAATCTCTTTCTTCCTTATCAAATGCGTAGTACCATTGCTTTTCAAAATTGGAACAATTTCAATGTGTCGTAAAATTAGTTTTGCCAATTTCAAGTTTATGTTTTTGGTCCTCAAAATTTTGAATTTTGAAAATGTGTATGTAGCAAAGAAAGTCATTTTTATATGATAAAGAACATGGATGCATAATATACATGATATATTCCATCAAAATGTAATAAAATTATTTAAATCTACCACAAAATTATAAGCTAGGTTTGAAAATTACAAAATTTTGAATACCAACACATGAATGTTAAATATATGCATGTCAAATGTAGGTCCTTGCAAAAATATTTTTATTTTGGCACCCCTAGCTCTTTTGATTATGTCTACACCCATCAATATCATGTGGCATCAAGACCTAGGGTGGTTGCAAACTAAGGTGGCTTATTTTGGATGGATACACCACTTTTTAAAAGTTCATACAATAGTGTTAAAATGATAATCTATTATGATATCATTAGTTAAACAAGAAATGACATGGTGGTTAATGGATTAAAAAAGTTCATTTGAGAGAAGCAATTTTAGATTTTTTTTTAACATACATGTTAAGAGGGAAAAATTTGAAATCCAGTAAAAGATGATTATGATACAAACTTATGAAAATACATATGACCCATTGTAGTCCATTCCAAACTTCATAACTTTTTTTAATTAAGGTTTTTCTAGCAATAGTATTGCAATTATGTTCCTACTATTTTAATATGTCATACATTAAGTCCTTATAAGATATCCCAAGTAAAAACCATACACAAAAATGCATGTATAAAAAACATGGATAAAAAGTCATTTTTTAATTTCAAAATATCATTATTATATATTTGGTGCATGTACATTATAATATTTTAATATAGATGTCTTCTTATTTAAATAGAATATTTTAATTTAATCACAAATTTGGCATATTGTTGATTTTGTGGTATCTTAATAACATGTAAATACATGAAAATTTGCAAAAAACTACATTGTGACAAAAAAATGCATTGCCCCATCCTACAACCACCCTTTAACACTTAAAAGAAGTATTTACTTTTGAAGAAACAATAATGTGATGAAAACAACACTCTTTTGAATTTCCACCATGTAAATTATCACCTTTATATGATGTTTTTAAAACAAAAATCAATTGATGTGAAATTTAATAAAATTGAAGACAAAGATGATGATACTACCAATGGGAATATCTAACCATAAGGATTAGGCACGTGGATATATATATTTTAAAATCATCAATATTTTTAATTTTTAAAAAATGGTAAAAGAAAAATGGGTTTCATTATTATTTACAAGATGACTAGATATATACTTGTTGTGATGTTCAAGGTAAACGAATGCCCTTGATTCTACCAAGTCTTTGTTCCTCGTAGATTTTAACATTAAGGGCCTTTCCCATTATTAAGAATAGGTAGGGAGCGAGTGGGCATCCTTGCTAAACGCCCCTCTTAATCACCAAAGCCTTGGAAGCTTTTCCATTCCTTACTATGTTTGCAATTAGCCCCCTAGGAAAACACTTTTGTCATCTTGAGAAACTCAGATGGAATCCCAAGCTTGTCTGTATAATCAAAAAAAAAACTCCAATATACTTTGTCATAAGCCTTGGAGAAATCCAATTTAAGGAAAACTAGAGGTTATTTAGATTTTTTAGCCAATGCAATGGTTTCATGAGTTAACAAAATGTTGTTCAAGATAAATCTAAAAGGAAGGAACGTTGATTGATCATGACTCATGGCTTCCATTAGCACTAGTTGCATCCACATTTGGAATGCCTTCACAAAAATCTTGTATGTAACATAACATTGAACAGTGTGATGGGCCTCTAATTAAAGAGTTATTTTTTCTCTCCCCCTTTATGCAAGAGTGTTATCAACCCTCTCATAACCCTAGGAGGGAAATTGTTGTTCATGATAAAGCCTTCGACCATCTTTGTATATTTTTTACCTATGATTGGCCACATACAGAGGAAAAATTCCACTATTTCCCCATCAGGCTTAAGGGCTTTGCCTTTACCATAGCCTCTAGAGCAGACCATAACTACTCTTCTATTATGGGTGCAACCAGCCTCCTTTTCATCAACACTAGAATTTGGTCTTTCATGCAACTCAAAAAAACCTCCATGGCTTCTTTGTTGTTATCTCTAGGAGCTCGCCTAACTTATAGTCTAACATAAAATTCTCTACACTATTCACCTATTTTAGCAGTTGAATAAATGTTTTGACCTTGGTCATCTTCCAATTCTATGATTCATGAATGAGGCCCACATTCTTTAAATGTAACAAAGAATTCTTTAGTGACTTCAGGCCTTTTTTTAGCATTTTTCCCTTGACCTCCTATTGAGGTCATAAATTTTCATTTCCTCAAACTCCTTTAATTGATCTAATGTTTTATCTGTTGCTACCTTATTTTCTTCATTGTTTGGGTCTGCCTGCAACTCCCTTTGTGCAACATCAAACTGAGATATCACTGAATTCTCCAACATCCTCACTTCGAACACCACTTCCTCTTATAGAACATTTTATAGTACCCCATTGTTTTGCATAATTTGGAGAGGAAAGGCAAAGTTTCCTTCAGCCCATTCCAAAGTCTAGTCATTTTGGCAATGGTTACTAAATTATTCAAATGCTTCTTGTTCGTATGAAAAATGCCTCTTCTAACACTATTTGGTTCCCCCATCCTACAACAAAAGAAAACTGGGCAATGATTGAACACCCCACAATCCCCTTTGATTTCATAACTCATGATGGACCCATTTCGCCATGCTCCCATGCCTTTAGGTGCATAGAATCTATCTAACCTTGCCAAAACCCTAATCTCGTCACAATCAATGGATGGTTCATGATTTGCAACTTTCTTGGTTTTGAAAGTTTTGCTCGAGGACTAAATCATCTCCTTTTCATCCAACAACAACTTTCCTTCAACTTGTTAACCTTCTTTAGTGGTAGCAATTCGATCCTTTCCACTTCCCCTAGAATCCATCTTGGCTACCTTCCTAGCTACATACTCCTTCTCAATTCCACTAACCATAATAGCATGATCTTGAGCACTTTCCTTTTGTGTTTTCCTTCCAGACATGGTGCCATCACTTTGGTGTAGTGCATCTAAAGCAATTGGCATGTTGTTGTTCATTGGGACCCAAATAGCCATGGGCCTATCTTTCCTTGGCTTATTTTTTTTACAACTAATGAACATGACAAAATAGTTAGAGTCCTTCCCATTTTGTTTTCCTTCCTCCTGAATAGGTGAAAATTATTTTTTTGATGAGCCAATCTTGGGATCTCCGAGCATAAGATGGTCAACCCCATCTTTGTGAGTGTCTCCACCTGCCACTCTTGTTCCTTCCCCTTGAATGGCAACATTTTTATTTCTTCATTTGCAAGTTTCCCCCATTTTCATGGACTTCACCTTCAAACTAGCCAAGTTTAGATAATCCTTCACTCAATGAAATGATTTAAAACAAAATTTGCATCGAATGGGTAAGAAATCAAAATCAATCAGCATTGTCATTACTTCACCCATGGCTTCATTTTCCACCACCAATGATGTCTCCCATCCATCTCTAGCCTCTAATGTAACACAAAATTGTTGTTTAGCTGTTTGGATGGTTACTTTATCAAACTTTAACATAGTGCACAGCCTAGCTGTGATTTCCCCACCTATGCTCCAAAATTCCGCCAAGAGCTTCCTTAAGGTGATCCAAGTTGGGATTCTTATACCTTTTGGGTTATCGCCATTGAAACTTGGAACCCACTCTTGAAAAATAGCCAATTCCCAACTTGTCTTGAAAAGTGTTAGCATTATAAATTTTTCACCGTGACAGGTCCATCCAATTTTAGCATGAAAACCCTTTGCCAAGAGAACAATCAAACAACACCTTACCCCCAACTTTTTGATTAAGGAAAGCAAGCTAAGCATTGAATGCATTAGGGGAAGGTTTATCTCCAATAAAGCTTATAATGACTATGTGGTCATGCAAATATGCCATTTTTGCTTTGACAACATCTTGGTTAATTCATACCACATGCTTGCTATTCTTCAAAAGGAAACCAATGTAACTACGAGAGTAACCTTGTGGCAAAATCTCTCTAGGTGACACCCTTGTAGTGTTGAGTGTACAATTATAAATTAGTTTTATTCAAGTTGAAAGGATCATTTACATATTTTTGATATTACAATGTTATGATCTTTTATTGATTTCATTTCACATGTGGAACTAAATATCATAACATGGCATATTTCAAGTAGAGAAGGTGCATTGAAGAATTGTATGGTTCAAGCTCCATTTCAACAAAAATAGATAAAAACATTCATTTATGAAACATAATGTTTTAAATGACAATATTTGATTGTTGTGGGTCATTATTTTTATGATTTGACCTTTTGTTTAAATAGAGAAAAATGTTTGTTATATATAACTTGGGCATTACATTTAGATTCATAGTTAAATTATTTTTTGATAAAAACATTTTTTCTAATTTTTTTATAATGTATTCTTCAACATGGAATGTAAATGTATTTAAAGTTTCAAATCCATTTCATGTTTTTAAATAATGATGTCCAATGAAATTCAAAATTATATTTTATAATTAGGACAACATGATAATCGTTGTGTGAAGTCTAGATAATTGCATTGTAAATTGTAATTTAGTATTACTAAAATCAATTACCATACAATTGCTTTGAACCCAAATTTAAACATCTAATTGCAAATTAGTTAATAAATCCTTTATTTTAATTTCATTTTTAGTTGTAAGTTGTTGCAAAGGATAGGAACAAAATTCATTGCTCAAATGGATGAATGAAAGAATTAAAGAATATATATGTTAGACTAGTTATAAAATAGTTGTAAATAAATTGCAAAAGATAAGGATATTTAGAATCCATTTTTCAAATGGATGAATGAAATAATGAAAGAATATATTTGTTGAACTAGTTATAAAATAATTGTAGATAAGTTTTATAAAATATAAGAATAAAATGCATTCATCAAATGGATGAATGAAATAATTAAAGATTATACTTGTCAAACTAATTGTAAAATAGTTGTAAATAAGTTCCAAAAGGTATTAACATATGTCATTCATCAACAATTGGATGAAATGCCATATTTGCATTTCGTTTGCCATGTTGGAATGTGTGTGAGAATTTGACATGGAGATTAGTTGTAAAGAAGTTGCATATAGTTGCATGTGAATTACACCTTATATATGATATTGTATATGACATAGGGTGTCCATTGCAATTGGAAAACCAAGTTGCAAGCCCAATTGTAAAACCCTATATTTTTTCATAATGAATGATTTGAAAAAAAAATTAAATCTAAAAAACTTGATTATCTAATATTAGTTTATTCCATTATTTGCACCATTATATTCACATATTATTTCAATTTTTGAATCCATGATCCCAATTTTGGTTCAAAATTACATTAAAAAGATTTTTTGTTTGTTTGTGCATTCAAGTTGATAAAAAGGTGTATGGTGAGTCAATTTGTCCCTTCCAATTTGGAGTTCTTGCCCCCAATTTTAAGCATTTGTTTGTGCAAACATTTATTATGATTGACAACAAGTGTACATGGAATTTATATTGCCTTTAACATATTATTTAGATATATTGTAGTACTTGGGCAACTTCCACATAAATTAAATTATTTTCAACTTTTCTGAAATTTTCAAAAAAAATTTAGACCTTTTTGTTGAATTTAAAAAAATACATTCAAAGTTGCCAACCAATTTTGAACCAGGGTCTTGCTAGACCAAATCAATTACTTTACATCCATCTGACCACTAATGTAGTGAAATATCTTAAAGGTATTATTGAATTTTATTAGATATATTACACATATGCCAATATTTTCGAAATTAAAAAGGTAGTTATCGAACCAGAAATTATGGATTAAAAATTAATTATTTGATAGAGAATTGTTGAAGCCACCCAAGTACTACATTAACCATTTCAAGAATGACATATTCTACTTGTTGCCTACTTGTTGCAAAAAAAATACATTAATGTTGATGTGCTTAAAAAATTCACTATGTTAAGAAGTAGTAGTTAAAGCTCATTTACACGCTGGAGGTTGAACAAAAACAATGTAACCAACAATTCAATAAATAAAGGAAAAATGAACTTTATACTTTATGTAATTGCCATTAAAAGAGAATGGGGTTTTTTTCCCACAAAAAAAACACATGTGTTAGGTAAACTTTTTGGTTTTTTCCATTATAATGTATAAGCTTTAGTGTTTGTTGTGGTATATATTATATAAACATGACAATTTGACATTAGGTTATGGGCCATATTACATTTGTGCCATATGTGTAATTACTTAGTTTCGAATTGCCATTTTAATGTAATATATGCCACAATAAACACCAAATTTTCTTGTAATGTGCCATTGGAAATGTTATGTAATTGGTGAGTTGCATATGGCCTAATTTCACATAGATAGTTGGCCACTTAATGCAATGTATGTTTAAGAAGAAACAACTCTATTAGTTAGAAATTGAAAACCCTTTCAATTTACTTGATATTTACAAGCAAGATGATAATCAAATATGGTGGAATTATTGCAAAGAATGTTGGCATGAACTACCTATAAAAGGGATGGACAAATGCAAATTGAACCTAAGAGAACCAAATTTAGAAAGATATATTATTGAATGGTGGGTCATTTCTTGGCAAAGTAAAAGAAAAACTTTTATTATTCATATCTTCCACAAAGTTGAATTACATTAGTAATATATTAATGTTGAGTCCATCACTATGAGAAATTGTGTCCATGGAGACCACATTACCTTGCAACTAGAGTTCAAAAACCATTACAGGACACTATGTTGCAACTATTATTTTGATAGTGCAACTCCTTTACAATTACACCTTATAAATACCACTATTAAAAATCATGGTTATTTAAGAGGTTCAAGTTAACTAATTTGCTATTTTGAGTAATGGACATGTACATTTTGACTAAAGGTTAGGGGCTTGAATGAGACATGTATTGTTTGATTGATCAATATGATTATAATGGTTAATTTGATTAAATGCATATAGTCAAGTTGTACAACCTTAGTAAAAATGACCACTAGTCTTTAGTCAAATTGAACATTTTGTCAAAATGACCAATGATATTTAATCAAGATGACCAATGGCCTTTAGTCAAATGGAACATTTAGTCAAGATGGCCAATGATTTTTAGTCAAAATGACCATTGGTCTTTAATCAAGTGTAACATTTAGTTAAGATGACCAATCATTTTTAATCAAATGTGAAATGGTCTACTACTTTATGTATATACCTCCTACCTATTCACCCACCTATTTACCTAATTGGCTACTTACCTACTCATTACCCATCCACCTACCTACTTATTATTTACCTCCTAGCTACTTACTAGCTACTTACCTATTTACTTATACCTTTTCACCTACCTATTTACCTACCCACCTACATGCATATTATTTATGTCATACCCACCCATTTACCTACGTAAGTTTAACCACTAGGTGTAGCCATTAGATTTAACCATTATGTTTAGTCATTAGATTTAACCATTAGGTTTACCAAAAATTTAACCAAATTTTAATATTAACCACTAGGTTTAGTTGCTATGTTTAGGCACTATATTTGGCATTAGGTTTAGCTTAAATTGAACCATTAGATTTGGCCACTAGGTATAGCCTAAATTTAGGCTCGAGGTATAACCATTAGGTATAAATTAAGTTAAACCATTATATTAAATCATTAGATTTACTCATTAAGATTAACTTAAGTTTACCTCTTATGTTTAACTAGTAGGTTTAATCTATCTTTAATTATTATGTTTAGCCAAGTTTTAATCATTATGTTTAGCCACTAAATTTAGCCATTTGGTTTAACCTATGTTTAGCAAAGGTTTAGTCATTATACTTAACCATTAGATTTAACCACTAGGTTTAGGTTAAGTTTGACCATTATATTTAGCCACTAGGTTTAGGTTAAGTTTGGCCATTATATTTAATCACTAGGTTTAGGTTAAGTTTGGCCATTATATTTAGCCAAAGTTTATCAACTGGGTTTAACCACTATGTTTAGCCAAGGTTTAATCATTATGTTTAGGCACTAGATTTAGCCATTAAGTTTAACAAAAGTTTAATCACTAACACATATTTAATTAATTTTGGACTTTGAAAAAGTTTGAAAATAAAAACAATTAATTTTGAGAATTCAAATTTAAAAAATAACATCTTCAACCTAGTGGGCATCAAATAAAGTGTTGAAATGACAAATTTTCATAAGAAATTTTTTTCACCATTAGAATAATTAACATACATGATAATAGATAAACTTGGTGGCCACCAAAATTTAAAAACTAAAAGATCATAACAAAAACATTGCATAACATCACCAAGTAAATAATTCAGTGGCAAAATTAAAAAACACAATTTGAAATATCTACTAAATTTTATGTCATTGAATCCTATAGAGTATCAACAAATAAATTTATAATACCTAAAGTTATTATATCTCATAAACCGTCGGTGGACCATTGAACAGAAAACTTTGGGGGACATTGAACAATTGAAAAGAATTATTTATTAAAAAAAAATCATCTGGTGGCCACCAATGGATATAATAGTCCTAATTTGAAACGTACTAAGACATATACATTGAACATTTAACCTTGGGTAAGAAGAATTTGCTTATTATGAAATATGAAATGTGAAATATGAATCTCACCCTCTAGAATTGACAACCAAAGTAAATATCAAATGCACGAAAAACAATGATTATCAATTTATTGATTTCATATAAATACATTGAGTATCAAAAACAATCTCGCCATTCATATAGGAATTCATAATACGAGCTATTGAAATTGAAATTCCATTCTATAAACAACCAAAAATTGAGGAATTATCTAACCTTTTAAACTAAAAGTCAAATATGCAACTCATCCATCACCTCTCTAAATAGAAACCCTGGTTGATAGCATGATTTCCTACCAATTATAATTGCAAACAAACATTGGAATCCACTACAAACATAAATGAATAATTGAAATTTCCCCAAACTACAAACCTCTAATTCACAAAATATAAAATAAAAACAAATAATCGAACCAACATGAAATGAAAGACATGGAAAACATAACTGAAACAAGGGTTTAGGGTTTACTTAGGACATCACTTAAAGGAAGTTGCATTAGTACCATATCCTTGCTCGAATTTCTTTCAAACTACATGATGACTGTAAAATATGTGTAAACTTTGTTTACAAAGGGCAAACCCTTTAATGTCGGCCACAACTAAAATGCAAGGTCTAACCATTATACCTGGTTTTTGGATCACTAGTAAAAAACCCCTCCTTTTCCAATTATGTGTTTCAACTTTGGCTCAATTACATTATAGTTGAAAATGACCTTTTTGACTACAATTTATTTTTTTCGATTGTTGACCACAAGAGTTGAGAAGTACAAGTTGAGAAGTACAAGTTGAGCCCAAAATTGTAATTGAAAGTGATGGCCACATGTCAACACCACAACAATAGCCACTTTTGACCATTTGAGTTGGAAAAAATTCCACCAATAAAGTTGAAGTTGTTTTCGACTATAATTTCCCATTGGATGAACTTCATCCATTAATAAACCATGACGTCATCAAAGAAGGAGTTGAAATTTCAATTACATTCTAACTAAGTCATCAAATTGTAATTTTAATTATGTTACAACTAAACCAATCAAAGAGTCTAACCAATAGTTTGTTGTCCTGTGGCCCTATTCATAATTATGTATAGGCAAAGAATTTAAATAATAGTTTGTTGACATGTGTCCCTATTTAAAGTTATGTGTAGGCTTAGGTTTAAGTATTTAGGTCCACCAAGAAATAAGTAAGTAGGTATTTACCTATTAGGCCTACCTATTTATATATTCCTCCCTACTTAAGCCTAGGTAGGTAGGTAAGTCTAGGTATTATTAGTTTGTCCTAGGTGCCAACTTCACCTTTGGAAAACACTTAATGCACCAATTTCATTATGTAGTTTACAAACTTGGACAAACAATATGGGACAAAAATTATAGTTGCACTCTAGTTGATATTTTGTTTCAAATGTTTTGAAAAAAATCTTTAAAACCCTTTTTAATTTGAAACCCCATATCTTTTTCATTTAAAATCCATTTTGAGTGATCTAAAAAGCTACGAGTGCACTAGTTAGTGTGATTTTAAAGACTTTTTAAAACTGCAAATGCAAAAAAACAATGAAGAAAAAGTTTACTTTCAAAATTTGATACTATGATATTTTGTTTCAAATGTTTTGAAAAAAAACTTTAAACCTTTCTAGTTTGAAACCCCATATCTTTTTCATGTTAGGTCCATTTTGAGTGATTTAAAAACTATGGGTATGTTAATTAACGATTTACAATACCTTTTTGAACTTTAAATGTTGCAAAACAATGACAAAAAAATTTAATCTCAAAATATGAAACTATCATATTTTGTTTGAAATGTTTTGAAAAAAAACTTAAAACCTTTATGGTTGGAAACCCAATATCTTTTTCATTTTAACTTCATTTTGAGTGTTTTAAGAAGCTATGGGTCTGGCAACTAACGATCTACAAGAATTCTTTGAAATTCAAATGTAACTAAACAATGACAAAATAATTTAATCTCAAAAATCCAAAATTCTTTTAACAAAATTTTCACCAAACATAAACCGCTTTACACAAAACAACCCATAAAGGGTGAACTTGATAAAAAACCAATTCATACAAAAATTTTAAAGTCTTGAAATTTTGAAAGAAAAGGTTACAAGGCAAAGGATTCATTTAAAAAACCATCTGCTAAAAAAATTATGTTCAACAAGTTCTAAATGTTTAGCTTTAAATGTAGGTCACATGTGTAGGAAATAATCTTGCCAAAAAATGTGTTTAGTTGACCATTAAAATTCATTTTGAGATTTTTTGGGATTTTTTGCATTTTTGGCATTAAACCAAAATATTCATATAGTCACAATTATATATGAATGTGAAAAATCACCACTAGCACATGAATTATCTTTTATTGGACTATTCAATTTTTTCATTTAAGTTTGTTTCATGTAAATGTTATTTGTAAAAAGTAGCTCTAAGAAGTTCTTAAGTCTTTTTTTCCTTTTCTGGTACCCCAACCATGAATGGACCAAGTCGTTAAAACAACTAGGCTTTGCAATTGAACGTCCCTTGTGACTAAATGGGTGAAAACAACATGGGTTTAACAACTCAATAGTCACTAGTTGCATATGTCCTTCTTGACTAGTATGTTGCAAAATAAAAAAGGTTAGTCACAAAATCAAAAATGTATTGTTGTGTGATGATAATTTCAAGAGATTTGAACTCTAGTAAGTTTGGCATATAACAACTTTGGGGACTTGCATTTATTAGAGAGCCTTGAAGTGGATTGGAAACAAATGGGTGGTGGGTCTTAACAAAACATAGAACATGAAAAACCTTTTTTTCTTGGGGTATTTTTGAGTTGGAGCATATTGTGAGAATGGACATTCGACGTTAACTTGTCATACTAAAGATGCATTCATAATGTAGGTCTATTTTAATGAATTTACCCATACTTTTAGTGGTTTTGAACAAAAACTTCATGATTTATCTATTGCATTTGAAGTGGGTTTGAGTCATAAGGGATTGGGATTTCAAGTATTTAGTTGATACCATGTAAAGCTTGAAATAATGCATTGCATAGTAGAAATAGGTTTAGTAGTTCCATGGATCCATTGAACAATGAGGGTTTTGACCTTTGGCTAAACTGCAATAAAGTTTGATTTATTGCATGTGGGAATTTGCTAGTGGTTTAGTAGGTGTTTTTGTATGCTTCTAGAACATGTATGTATCATAAGTAGGGATGCTATCTGATCACTTTGGATTTTAGCTCCAAGGTAAAAAGTTTTAGGATAGTTGAACATATTGGTTATTTCAATTATTTGTGTGTTTAACAATTCATATTGAATTGACTTTTTAAAACAACATATGCATTATTATTGGTGTTGGTGTAGGAACTGTTCTTTTTTGGTTATAGTGTTTGGTGTGGAAGTGGTTTTCCATGTAAGTTTTTTTTTTGGTTTTGTTTAGGGGTGGGATCAAAGCAAAGAGTTCCCAAGTTTTTGATGTGTTCCCCCTAAGAATTCCCAATAACATTTCATTTTTATCCATATGCTTTAGCAAATGTTGTTTTGCTTTCACTTATATAGGTGGGCCAAAGGGGAGGAGCTTTATATTTCAAAATAAAACCTTTTATTTTGAAGAGCTTCCATAGTTTAATTTTTTTTGAGTGATGGGCCAATCAAATTGATTCATTCCAAAAAAAGAAATTGAACTTGGGAGGCATCTCATTTAATGAATAGGAGAGGTGAAACTTGAATATATGGATCTTTCTTATGAACTATTTACAAATCACATAACAACTTGGGTGCCCAATTAATGAGTGAGTATGAAAAATAATTGAAGGGTAAAACATACTCGAAGGAGCCACCCAAGTGAATGGACATTCCTTAAAATTACATTTTTGTATGTTTAAAAGATCACAAGTGAAACATAATAGTTTGGATTATCATAAATTTTTTGGGAATATTTTCCATTAATTGCAAAGTTTACATGTTCAAAATTTGACACAAATAAAAAATGTTTTTGCATGTTCAAAGCATTCAAACCTTGAGAGTGGACAATCCTTGATTTCTCAAACGTCAATTTTTTCTACCAAATGTGCACCATTCCTTTTGACAATTGAAGAGGATTTTAACATTGATGATTAGAAGGGAAAAAGGATTTGAATTCATGAAAATTATTTTTATAACTGATTTGAACACATTTGGCTCAAAAGTGTTAAATTGACCTTGAAAATTATAGATTTTGAAAATGTGTCTTTAACAAAAGTTGTTCATGTTTATGTGGTAAAAGGGCATGAATGCATAATATACATGATATAAAATCAATTTTTAGTCAAAATGTATTTATGTCTAAAATTCAATGTTAAAAAATGGGTACCCAAAATGCAAATTTTAAACTTATAAACCAACACAAAAATGACCCGTGTGATGTGCAGTCCTTGGAAAAGGACTTTTACCTTGGTGCCCTTGGCTCCTTTGATTGTCTTTTCACCTTGAAGGTAGTTTATGGTAGATTGTCATTAAAGTCATTGCAAAATGAGACAATAAAAGGTGTGACATAGATTTAAAGGTAAAAAGGTTGCTTATTTGTTTTATGGATGAAATGTCTTTAAACAACATTGAAATTTTTTGTCACCTTCTACTTTTCATCATTTAGTGAAGGGGTTGAATGGTTATTTGCAATGGTGCATAATTATGATGAGGCACAATGTGTGGGATAAGCTTAGGTGTTCTTTTGTTTTATTTTGAATTTGTTAAGGAATTGGATTTTTGTGTGATTTTTAAAATTTTGGAATTACGATGTGTCATTTGTCATTGATGCATTTGGTGTTTGTTAGGGAACACGAATGATTTAAGGTGGGTTTTCATGCAAGCTAAACTTTATTTCTCTCTCAAGACTTGTAAGTTGACAATACATTGGTGTAGGATTTGCTTTATGTCTTGTTGAAGAGAAGAATGCTCTTAACAAGTTGTTTTGATTGTCTCTCTTGATATTTCCACCGAGTAGAGAATTTAGGACTGTTTGTTGATATCTATGGTAGAAGATCATAATTTAGAGGCACAAGGAAGTGATGAAAAGCCTTAATGAGTTGATAGTTTGTTTGTATGATTCCGTATGCTTGGGCTTGATATGCTTGAGTGTGTGTTGATTTTTTGTGCATTGCGAGGGAGTAAGACCTATGAAGATGGGAATTCGAAGAGAAAACCAAGCTCATTGTCTTCTGCATATGCATATGTTTTTAGGATTCCTATTGTAGTCATGATTAGTGTGAAATTGTCCCTTGTAAAAGAATGGTGAAAAAATGGGAAAAGTTTGGGGCATAGATGGAAGATTGATCCATTTACATTGTGTGGGCTTGATGTTGTGATTGTCTTTATTCTATGTTGTGGGCATAATTTGAAGTTTGTGGTAAGAAGGGAATAATGTTGGTATGAACTTGAAATCTTGTGTGATGGAATCATAATTGAAAACAAAGGTAGCTCATGAAAGTAAAAACTTAGAGTATTCTAATCCCAAATTATGCCTTAGAAATCAAAATTTTAGACTATCAGTTAAATCAAGCAGACAATCTTCTTGATGAGAAGGCCGTGCCATTGTTCATTTTATTTTATTTTCTTGTTGTACACTGAATTGATGTGGGTGTGCAAATGTTTTAGTCCCTGTTCTTTTTGTTACAAGGGCATAAACCAAGAAAATAAAGTAACCTTAACTCTATCCGATTCAATCCATTTAAGAGTAAAATAAACTCCAAAACTAAGCTGGCAAGTGACATGTCATTGTCCTTATATATAAAGGAAGGATCATTAGACCCTTTCAGGATTTGAGATGCTTGTCATGAGGTCAACATGAGGATGCCGGCTGCCAAAAATCCTAGAAGCATTTCAAGATAGACCCTTCCAGAGCTTGTGTAAAGAAAAGAAGCTTTTTTATTTTTTTTCTTTTATTTTCTGCTGCCTTTTAGGCTTCTTTTGGTTTCAGTATACTGTAACCTAGGGTCAGTTTCCACACTGACAAAGCAAATAATCAATTTTTTTCAAAATAATATTTTGTTTTAAAAATTTGAAATTATTGAATTTTCCATGATCTATTAAGATATTGTCACATATAAGTAATGAAAATATTCAGAGTGTAGCCTATGATGATTTTTAACATGTCAACTTCATATTTTCACAAAAATTCATTTTACTATTTAATGATGAAACTAACCTTAGGATAAGGTAGTTTTTTCTGCACAACACATGAAAACTCCATCACTTTTCATGTGTGTCGACATTGGACTGCCTCAAAATACCATTGCTCATAGTCTTAAGGAGGAAAGAAAAGAAAAGAAAAATTAAATCCTAAAGATAGAATAAAAAGAAGTACCTTCCAAATATGAAGGCACTTGTCAACATGTTGAGCAAGTGTACATGTACAGAGTACCTTCCAAATTGTGTAAAGTATTGTGCAATCTTTTGTCACATAATCACCCTAAATATACATAAGCAAAAAAAATTCTATAAACACATCACTAATTTGAAGAATGTACAGAGGTATTAGAAACAAGGGAGAATTTGAAAGAAGTCAAGTTAGCACAAGGGGTAAATGCTTTTGAGATATCTTATCCTAAATATCTTCAATTTTTTAAAGGTTTGCCTCCAAGATGAAGTGGAATAAGAATATTATTATTTTGACCCCTTGATTTCAAAAGATTACAACACCCCCACTTCCCCCACTTCCCCCCCTTCCCCAATGTCCAATGGTGTAAATCAAGCTTTGGCATTTTATTGTTAATTTCAAGAATTCAATAGAACCTGTGTATCTGTAACTTACTTGCACCCACTTGGAATATGGCTGTAGGTACCAGTGGGACTCTGTTCTCTATTTTTACACAGAAAGAATGAGGGGGTAAGGGTCAGGTATATGGAACCTTTGATTCATAGTGGTGAAAAGGGCAACGAATATGCCAGGATGACATGTGTTTTCCTTGGTGGATCTAAAGGCCTGCAAATATTCCATGGATGTGGTGATTGAAAATTCAGTTAGTATTTTGGACAATCATCCATTAGACTGTCAAATTTTGATAGTGCACTATTGTCTAATTAGGTTTTAGAAATTCCTTGTAATACTTAGTTATATAGATGGCCATGTTGATCCCATGTGCAACAACAATCACTTATGAAAAAACTTCATATTGTGGGGGTGAATTTTAAGACCTAAATTAGGGTTCAGAAATTCCTTGTTAAGGTCATGTACAGATGTTGATTCCATGTGCAACAGCAAGCACTTATAAAGAATTTTTATGTTGTGCGTGAATCAAGGTCTAGTTACGGCTTAGAAACTCCAAAGTGATAAGTTCATATAGATGACCTACAGTTGCTCCCATTGCAACAGCAGGTGGTATTATAAAGAATTTAATGTTGTGGATGAATTAACTTGGTCTAATTAGGGTTTATCAATTCCATATTAAGGCCTAACTGGGGTTTAGAAATTTCTTGTTAAGGTCAAATTAGATGGCCATGTTGATCCCATGTGCAACAACCAAGCACTTATAATGAATTTCAAGTTGTGGATGAATGAATCAAGGTCTAATTAGGGTTTCAAAATTCCTGATTAAGTCAAATTGTATTGGTACGTAGATGGCCCATGTTGATCCCATGTGCAAAAGGCATGCACTTCCTTGTACAGTGTGTGTGTGTTGAGAGTTCTAGAAAAGCATGATTTTGAGTTGGGGATTTTATTTTAGATTTGGATGAGTCTGCACACGTGATGATAATTAAAACCAGATCTAATCAGATTTTGCATGGACACACAACTTATTAATCATTCAAAAATCACACCACAACATGCAGTGGTGCCCTGTTTAATTTCAACTGGCCAGATCTCCCAGCTCCACTTACTGTGGTGGAGGAATCCTATGTGGGGGAGTTAAACCATAACAGGGCTCAGTTTATAAGCCGGAGTTTGAGTTTGTAAGTGGGAGTTTGTAATGCAGTTTGGGTTTTGTAAGTGGCAGATTATAAGGGAGTTTGGGTTTTGTGAGTGGGAGTTTGTAAGGGAGTTATTGTTTTGTATGTGTTGGTTAACTGGGCTTCTATAAAACGCCCGGATTGGATTACTCCATGCTACACCCATCCGCCTAGAACAGTTCAGTTCGCGTCGCGCGACGACACAAGAAATGCTGCTCGCGAGTACGATTCTGGCAGGAGGAGCATGCGTGAATCCAGTCTCGATCTTGGGTTAAATTCGTGAAAATTCAGGAGTGTTTCCTTGGAATCATCATGATCTCCCAAGATGGAATTCTTGTTGATTATTAATTATATATTTTTTGGGGTTTTGGATTTTCGGGAAGTTTTGCAGTCGGACTGCAGGTGAAGTCCTCGTCAACACAACGAAGACACTGCAAGCTGCTGATAAGAAGCTGCTGATTATTATGTCTGATCAGACCTGAGCATGATTCTTATATTCCCGTGAAGCCGCCAGCACCAGCTTCTTCCTATTTTGTTTAGCTTACTAATATTATCAAGCAGCAAATTTTAGCTGGAAATCTGCACGCTGGAAGTCAACCAGGAATTGAAAAGATCTGTAGCTGGCAGAGCTTGGTGATAGCAACGTGATGACTCTCACATCATAATCCTCATGCATCTATAAGCTAGCTGGCTAGCTGCGAAACATCCACTCTTCTGTCCTTGTAAGCTGCTTTCAGGTTGCTATAAATTAAGCCAAATTCACGTCTCCATGGAGTCCCATAAGGATCGACACATTGCAGTTTCATTCTCTAGCTCACTAGCTTGTGTGATCTCCATAGTATTTATCACTAGCTCGATCTAGTTTCACTAGTACTGTCAAGAGATTTAATTCATTGCATTGACCGGTACTACTCTGTGCTGCACTAGGCAAGGACGTCGACTTGTTGGGTGTTAATTGTCCTCGCAACATGTGCAGCAGCAGGCGTGCACAGTCGGGCAGGCCTCTGGCGCTGCTCTCTCTAGTCGCACTCCTAGTTCTCTCTTTCGCGACTGTGTTGCCTGCAGTTAGCGGGTCTCTTCCCGCAGCAGCGCAGAATGAAGCTGAGATGGTGGTAACTCGCAAACTACTGGAGTCCGCTAATCCTGAGGTACTAAAAAAATAATTCTTTAACTTTAGAGTTTACAATAATACATGTACAGACGACAGAATTTCATCAACACTAAAATCCGCGAAATTCGACAGCTTCTTTGATGTTTATGTCCAAATTGAACGGCAAAATATTTGGATTAATCCGCGTCTATTGTCCAGCTGTTTTTTTTTTTTTTTTTTTTTTTTTGGGTGTTTTTGGTTTTTTTTTTTTAAAAATATTTTAATTAATCCGCGTCTATTGTCCAGCTGTTTTTTTTTTTTTTTGTTTTGCTGGGATGTATTGCGATTATGATTATAAGACAGATTTACGTTACAATCTTCAATCGAAACTGATCTTAGACATGATAGTATGGATTAAAGATGGATTTTTTTGATGTTTGGTATTCTCCACGAGTCTGAATTGCAGATGATTAGCCAAGTGAGAAATCGTCTTGGAGGAGTAATATGCTTAGAGAAAGTATAGCTAGCAGAGCAGTTTCAAATTTTCTTCTACTAATAAATCCAACTTCAGCTAGATTAATCTAAGAGAGAGATAAATGGGCGGAAAATATTTCTGTCGACGTTTGCAGCAGACGAGAACCACTGCTGACAGCACGACGGATGTGAAGGAAAGTGCTTTGTCTGGGAAAGAAGCTGATGTCCTTGGCAGTGAGAAGAAGAACCCAAGCTCTGACGATGAGGACCTGTTCCGTGGAGGATTCGGAGGTGGTGGATATGGTTGGGGACGAGGATTCGGAGGTGGTGGATACGGGCGTGGACGTGGGGGATATGGTGGACGTGGGGGATTTGGTGGGCGTGGTCGAGGATATGGTGATGAAGAAGTTGCGGAATATGAGGCGGTGGATGCTATCCATGGTGGGAAGAAGATGACCCAAATTCCCGACGACGAGCAATTGTACGAGAATGGTGGTGGATTCGGCCGTGGAGGTGGCTGGGATGGTGGATATGGTCGTGGACGCGGCGGCTACGGTTGGGGTGGAGATGGTGGATACGGCGGGTATGGCGGATATGGACGTGGATATGGCTGGCGGGGTGGGGACGGCCGCGGGTATGGGTGGGGCGGGTATCGTGAAGAAGTGGGTATCGATGATGATGTCGTCAACAACAACAACGACGTTCGACATACCGCTCCACATGTTCATCACCGCCATGGTCCCAGCAGTCCTAAAACCACGAAAGCTCATGGAAAACCTTGATGGGGATAGAAAACTATTATTTTACTCAGGTTTGTATGAAAGTTGGTTTTCAGTCTTGTGTTTTTTCCGAGTGTAAATTGAAAGTTGGTTTTGGAGATTTCTCTATAACCGGAGGTTATATATATGGAGATATATCTGGTGTTTTGAGCAAGAGTAGGTGAACCAGATGGAGAGAAGAGGAGTGTTTTTTTTAAAAGAAGAGGTCATCGAAGTGTAGAGGGGATATATGATTGCAACTGTATTCGGATATGTACAGGTTCGCATGAGAAACTGTTAGTAACCCTGGTGTTTTTGCACATCTGTACAGCGCCGTTTGGATGCTTTCAATAAAAACCAAAGTACAAATCTCTCTTTTCATGAAAAAAACCTGTGTCTTGATCAATTTTAATTCTTTCTTTTTGCAAATGTGTGTACAAAACTTCCAGCTACAGATGCTTTTTTTCTTTTCTTCTTTTTTTTTCCTACAAAATCTTTCTGGCTACAGATGCATTGTTTTTGTTTCTTTTTTTTGGTTTTTTTATTTTTAAATTTTTGTGATAGAGTGGGGGTGGCAATCAATCATGCGCCAAATTACCCAAAGTTAGCTATAAATAAAGTATAAGAGGACAAAATATTAACATTGAACAAACCATATAATTGCAGGATTAATACATTCAAAAACCTTTGACATGAAATGAATTTAAACCAACAAACCTATATATTAGCATTTATCTGCCACATGATTTTGGACAAAAATATAAGAAAGTGCTCTGATATAAAGTAATACTCAAACATCCACCCAAGAATTTTATGAATTTTGATCTAATTTCTCTCTCTGCTCATATAGAAATATTTATATTCCGACTCATATTAATTATTTGAGGCCATCTTCAAAGTTCAATTTTTTTCTTTTGTGATGGGTATTGTTGATTGGTCCATCACAATTGAAATTTATCAAACTTTGGGCAGTCTCAAAATAGATATGGTTCACTTTCAACCTTTGGAAAGATTTATATTATTTAGGAGAAGAACTTTGGGCAAAGATATGGGATAAAGTGAGAAGTTATTGGGAATATGTTGGGAACCTATTGAGAACTTGTGAGTAACACATTGGGAATAACAAAAATCCAATGCCCCCCCCCTTCCCCCCCCCCCCCCCCCCCTCAAAATAAAAAACCTAAGTCTCGTCGTTGGTGCAGGCTGCCTCACTTCAGTAGCTACAAGAAGTTTTTTTTGCCCAAAACTCCAATTTTGGAGGGTTATCAATATACATCACCTTTCTCATATGGAACAAGCTTGGTGGAGAAAACTCTGTTGAAAATATAAAACAGTCCTTGAGGAACCTGTCTTCCTAGGTACCTAAAATTAAAAATCTCCTTGCAATGGATTAATAACAAATCTGTTTGCTTCATAATAATAATAATAAAAAATTAAAAAATCACCAGTGTGCCAAATTCTGTTTTATTATTCAGTTTTGCTACATAATCTCTAAACAAAAAAATTCCATAATCTCTTGTCTAGTATAAAGTTTCTTCACTTCTAGCTAATCTGATTAGCATACTCCCTGATTGGATTAAGCAAAAAAACTGTTGAATAATTAATTAAACTTTAAATCTTAACTTTGGCACTTGGTTTTTTTAATTCTGAAATTTTTGGCAGTAATGATTATAACAAATAATAAATAGCAGCGCTATAAGTTTCTGGGGGCAGTCTAGTCTGTTTAGACTGTCTCAGTCTTAAGATTCCTGAACCTCAAGATCTGCTTAATTTTATAAAAAAATTCGATGCAAATAACAAATAATTTTTCAAAAATTCAGCAAAACGAAATTTAATTTAATTCATGCTGAAATTGTTCAGATAATATGGTAGTTGTCTTGTATAACTAGCTCTAGCATGCAATATAGTTATTTTCGATACTTCAAGTAAAAGTTTATTATATTGTCATTTGAAACTTCTTAACCCCAACATATCATTGTTACAACTGGTGATGATAATTGTGTCTAGATCATCATTATGGTATATAAGGTCAAATTGCGGCTGCACCAACACATAAACAACATGTTACAAAATCATTGTGTGATTGAGGATGTGAGTGAGTGAAAGTTATTATATTTTGTAGCTTAGGTCATTCATTCTGTAGCATATCGCAGCACTTGGGCAGGTTCAACCCAAAAGTGCCAAATAATTTATTTATTTTAAAATTTAGGATTCACCATGTGAGTTCTTAATTTTGAACTTTTCAGCATATAAGGAATTTAGATAGTAAATTTTATCTCCACTTCAGAATTCTCTTATTGTCCTTGTGCTAAATCTATTCATAACTAATGTGCTTATCTGTATTAGGCCTTGAGGTTCAATTATAAATTCTTGCAATCTAAATTTTTGAAAATTTCAATAGTAGGGCTAATTTTTCTTATAAAAATTTGACAAAATAAAAGTTAATATAATTTATGCTGAAGTCACCCATGTTCTACAGTATGTCAAACTTGGCATATGTTTGCTTCTCAGGTGGTAACTATGCATAGGAAGGATGGCAACTCCCATCCTCCAACTTTACAAACCCAAACTTGCCGGATGTGTGTGAAGGACCAAATGTGATCTTGAATGTGAATCATGTGGTGGAGGTTTGAGACTTCAATGTAGTTGCATCTTGTGTTGTTCCATTCAAGTGTGGAACCTTTTGAAGAAAGATATTTGGTGAGATCACTTTTTTTTCTATTAAAACCTATGTGAGAAAAAATCCAAGTTCCATATATTGGTTGTTGCATAAAAATTATAATTCAATTATTAATAATAGGGTTATCTTTATTCTCAAAATTCAAATATAATTAATATATAGTATGCACTAATAATATATATTAATAATATGTATATTTTACATATGTACAACAAACTTACGTGGGCATTCTTGTGCCACAAGATCTAAAAAAACTAGATCAATTATCACATGCCATGTGTAAGAATTGGAAATCAATATGCAATTGAATGACTTGGATATATGTGGGCTTTTCTTCTAGCCACAAGATTTGGAAAACCCAAATCTAATTATGTTGGACACCTGAGAATCAAAACTTGCATAACCAAAACAACTTGGGTAAATTATGGGCTTTTGCAAAAATTAATTCCTTGAACATTTAGAATGTGTTATGTAACACCAAGACATTAACTAATTAATATTTTAAATGGGCACTGCTTGGCCGCAACATCTGAAAAATCAAAATCTAATGATATCATGCGATGTGTGAGAATCATTACTATTGAAATCTGAGAATCTAGATATATTAAAAAATTCATAATTTATAATTTATAAAATTTCAAAAGTTCATATAACATGCAAATCATGTGTCAATCCTAGTCCATGAAAGCAAATGCATGAGATTCAATGTTGAATTTTCAATAAATGATTTATTCAATTTTTCACAAGTTGCCACAAGTCTCATTTTATTAACTAGCACATGGTTTGAAAGGTTACTAAAATAGATGCATTATAGTTGCAAATTCTTATCATTAGGTCATATGTATACAATTTGGTTAAATGATGACCTCATATCCTTGATTGCAAATTTCATCCAAAAGTTGATAACATGATTAATTGTGATCAATTGTTGCATGTTGTATGTAACTTGTTGTATGTATTGGAAATAGTTGCAAATTCCACCTACAATTAAATATTCTAATTTTGAGACAAGAAAAATGAAGGTTTACCAAGCATTTGGGAACCTAAACAACAAGTGGAAACTACCCATAATATGCACCAATAATAGTTGTGTGTTCATGGTTTAAGCTTTTCCAAATTAAACCATGGGTTGGAAGTTCTACAAGGTTGGGGATACATAAATGTAACAATATAGATTCCATTGCCCCAAATGTTCAACATTTGTTGTGTGTGGAAAACAAACTAAACAAGTATGTGTATAACCTCCAAATAAAAAAATTAATACTAATTTGTATTTTTCATGTCTAATGCATGTAGATTTGTTGTCCACAAGTTCCATATTTCAATTCATGATAATGTTTTCACATAATGGTGTTATTTTAAGGTTGACATTTGATTTCCAAAAATAATAGCTTAAGAGTATTTGATTTCAATCTAGGTATTCCCATGCTATATGTTAGCTTCAAGGACTGAATTTGATAACCATTAATAATTAATTGGACCTCTTTTGTTGTTTTCATTTATTTTCTACATGGGAATCCTTATAATTTTGCTTTTCCTACACACTAAAATGGATTTCTATTAACAACAATGAAAATGTACAAAACACATGGGCCATTGAAATTGAAGTTTTAGATGGCAATTAGTATAATGGCATGGGGCCAATTTGCAAGTGTTTTTACTCCATATTTCATCTAATCAAATTATCAAACAATTATATATGCAACATGAAATTTCACATTCATTTTTCTCCCATAATCACACAAATATGAGTAATCTAACAAGTCTATGTTCATTGCTTAGGAACTAAGGAGATTCTCAAACAACATAGATTCAAAATTTAGCACCCATAACACATGTATAATAATTTTAACATAGTAAATGACAATTCCAAAATAACATAGGCAAGGCAAGCTTGTCACTCTTAAGAAAAACCCATGGGTTGTCACCCAACAAATTTGGAAGATGACGGTTGAAATTCCAACAAAACACAAACTTGGCATGTTGTTGAACTTTTCAATTTTCATGAACTTTTGGAGAAAACAAAATACAAATAAATGTTACTAAAGTTTTCAAGTTTCAAGAACCTTTTAAAAATGCAAATTGCAAGCAACAAAACCATTTGGTGTGCACCACAAAATTTTCAATTCAAAGTCCAAAATCACAATTTAGAAAGTTGAAACATATGCACATTATACAACAAGTGAAATGGATGGACATTGGAACTAGCTTCAAACCTATTTTCATTTCTACCTTGGTCCATTGCTTTTGAAAATTGCAACCGCAACATTGAGCATTCATAGATCACAATATCATATTGTTGTTATTCTTTACAAGTGTTGCACATTCATTATTCCACTCCACACACATTCAATACAACCTATTGCCCCATTACCACTTGTGAATTGCGCAAGGGGGAAAACCTAACACAGTCATAATATTAACAACAAAAGCAATAGTTGCATAGTACATCGCTCATTGTTGATATTGGCAAGTGGTTGAGAGTGTCGAAAACTTTAGGTGGTGATGGAGATTTCATTAACATAGTGGAACATTGGTGATGTTAGTGACACATGAACAATGTCTTGTTGAAAGACCTAGATCCAATGATTTCAAATAATGCAAGGTGGCAAAATGTTTCTAGAAAGAGATGAAACATTCGGGTGAGATGGCCCTAGTTAGTAGTGACAAATGGCGAAACAACTTAGCTATCCTTTGGAAACATTGTTATTTAAGAATTTTCATTTTCAAAAACCTTTAAGGAATTTTGTAGGCCCTTTTGTGCGATTGTTATTTGGTGAAATTTCACCAATAAAAAATAGACTACTTGTGATATATAATTCAGAAATCCTTTAACCCATAATTGACATTTGACCAAAATAGTCCCAATACAAAAGTTGGACCAGCCTTCACAAATTTGCCCAAAAGTCATGAATTTTTTTGAAATTTTAAAAATCCAACTTGGTAAAGTGGTAGAGGACTTCAACATGAATCCTTCAATTTTAAAAATATATAAAAAAATGGTTTAGAAATGAAAAATCCCTACCATTGAAAGTTTTTCTTAAAAAAGTTTTGGGCAACTTTAAGAATTACAAGTTTTTGGACCAAGATACCATGCTTTATTGAGCATAAAAATTGTAAGGTAGATAGAAGGTATCTATATGAATGATGTGGAAATAATATTATGCAAATTTGAATTGAAATGAGGAAGAAATAAATGGTCAAAGTTGGCCATCCAATCTAATATCAAAATAAGCCATTCTAAAAAATAATTTAATTTACATGTTAAAATTTTAAAATTAAAATCCACCCAGAAATGATTATGACATGGACTTACGGGAATATGATTCATTTAGGCCATTCAAAAGCCCATAACTTTTTTTTGGTTAATTCTTTCTAACAATGTTTTTGCATATATGTTCTTTTTGATTTAAAATATCATCTATTGAGTCCCTATAATATAGCCAAATAAAATTCATTAAAAAAATGCATGTATAAAAAGGCACAAATAGCAAACCAATCCATATTTTTCAACTTAAAAAATCCATTACAAAATATTTGGTGTATATATGTTGTAATGTTTTTATAGATATCTTCTTCTTCAAGTCGACAATCTAAATCTAACCATAAATTTGGAAAATTATTTTTTTATGCCATGTTAATAACATGTAAATGCACGTCACTTTGCAAAAAACAAGATTGTGATGCAAAAAGTGAGCCACCCTACTTTGCAACCACCCTAAATGATTGGTAAAAGGAAAATAATATTTGGTTTTTTCCATTTAATTATCCATGGATAAGGAACAAATGTTTGGTCATGGGTGTGATCCCATTCGATTTTAACCAAATATTGCATTTTTTATAAATTAAGGTTGTTGGTTCTGGGTGTGAGGACTTTTGGCATGTCCACCTCCATGCACACAAATAACCAATGGGGATACAAAGATGGGTTGGTAAATGTTTGGAAATAAGTGTTGTTAGGTTTAGGATTGGGGCTTACACTGTTCAATATACAAATGTGGGCACCCTAATTATAGGGAAGGGTGTGGGAGATTTCTAAATTGTTGTGGGGGTTGGGATTATTAAGTGTTTGGTGAAAGGACTCTTCTAGGTCAAATTTGTAAACATGTGTAATTCATTATGGGGTAAGGATTGTTTAATTGTGTGGCAAGAGAAGCCCACCCTTGACTTTGGATGGCCCTATTTTGGATACCCAACCCTTTGTAACTTGTTAAACTTTCTCGCCAAAAGTTGCACACACATGATATTTAAAAATTGTCTAAATATGCTAGCATTGTGTACTTTGGGTTTTCACTATCAAAAAAAAAAACATGTCCAAAATTCTAGAGCATTTTGAGCACGAATTACAAAGCTTTTTTGAGATTTTGGTTCTTAGTGCTATAAGGTTGAGGTCTTTGTTGTATGGAAAGCAAGCTAGTTTTAACAATACAACAATACAAGAAATAAAAATAAAGAAGAAAATTAAGTGCAACAAGAAAGCATATTAAGAGGTAAAAGTAGAGAAGGAGACTAAAGCCAACAAAGTTATGCTTCATCCATTGAAAGTAAAAGAAGAGATTATAGATTTAGAAGTAGATCTTACATTTGATGAGGCCATATTCTCATATATAAATAAAGTCAAAAAAATTAGCAAGTATATATATTATCATTGGGTTGTTAAATTTGTGAAAAGTTCTTTGGTTCAAAGGAGAAAAAGAAATCACAAACAATGGGTAGTAACAAAATTGCATAATTAAATATTCATTCCAACTAGCTACACAGAAACCATAAATGAAAACTTGGTTTGGTCAGATTTTGAAGATTGGTTTAATTTTATTTTAGATGTTGGAAAAAAAGAACAATATTCACAAGTTATTGCCCGAAACTAATTGATTTTCTGTATTCATGGTTTAATTTTAGGAAGAACAAAAGCATACTTCTTGTCAATAATGCATGAGAACCTTTAGTTTGGTGGAGGGTTGGTCATGGGGGGTCCAACCAGCCATGAACTTCAATGTACCATGAAAGAGGAGGAGCAACATGCTGGATTATCTAGCACTTAACAAAGAAAACATGCCTCTTCAACCTGAATCACAACCACGAAAAATGTTAGCAAGGGTTATTAGGCAATTGACTGGTCCAAGAGGAAATTGAAGAACTAAAAATTTAGAAGAGACCATGGATGCAATTGAAAGAAGGTTTATGTCATTGAAAAAGGCAAGTTCATATTGGAACATACCTTTGATAAGCCTATCAAACCATCTCATCGGCAAAATTATGTCAAAAAAATGTGGCCCACCTAGAGTCTTATGAGTTGATGAAGAGGCAACATTTGTTGGATGGGTATTTGGCATGTAGGAATGTGACTTGTCAATCTCCTTACATCAATTGAAATTCAAAGTGGCAAAATTAACACAAACCCATGCAACATCATTCAAAAGTGGCATCCTTGGAACCTCATGGTGGCGTTGGTTATAATGAAGGCACCCTGAAATATCCAGTCACCTAGCAAAAAGATTAGATATTTCCAAGGCATAAGGACTAACCCTAGTTGCATGCAATTCTTTTTATGAGAATCTGCAATCACTATACAACAAACACAACTATTTTCCAAACCACATATGGAATTGTGATGAAACTGGTATTCAGGCTAGTAGGCAATTTGGTGCACAAGTGCTTGCAAAAAAGGGATCACAAGAAGTCTACAACATAATACCAAAGTCAAAGGAATGGATGACAATCAATTGTGTAGTAAATGTAGTTGGGGGCGTTTTTCCTAGGTTTTACATTTCAAAGGTGAAAGGATTAAAGAAGATTACATTCAACAATGTAAACCAAGATCTTGTATGGCAATGCAGGAAAAAAACATGGATGACATGTTATTTGTTTAAGCAATTTTATTTTTCTTTATTCGATTAATATTAAGAGGTATGTCTCAACAAAATAAACGCCTTCTAATTCTAGATGGACATGGATCACATATTACTCTAAAAGCAATCAAGCAAACATATGAGGTAAGGTTAAATATGATTACCCTTCCATTCCACACTCCCATGCAATGTAGCCTTTAGATGTTAGCTACTTTAGGCCATTCAAGTCTACTTTTAAAAAGGAAAGAAATGAAAACATCTTCAAGAACAACCATAGAGAGCCAGACAAGGTTACATTAGCAGGTGGGTGGATAGAACATTCAATTAGTCACTATCCAAGCAAAACACCAAAGTAGGGTTCAAGACCATAGGGATATGGCCTTTAAACCCTAGGGCAATGGACAACCAAAGTAGACCTAAGGAACTATATACAACAGAATTAGATATGGACATATCAAATGATGAAGATGGATAATTAGAAGGAGTAATAGATGGTAGCCAATGGAGTGAAGATAAAGCTGTAGCAAAATTAATCACACTACAACTTCGCAAAATGAAAGTGAATCTACCCAAGATGATGTTGTGCAGGTAACAACATGATACTATGTTCATGAACCTAAATATGAACATGTTACAATAGGAGTACAAAGGTCAAGTGAAACCAACATGGAAGTTGAAGTTTTTTGCTTTGTTAACTTTAACCAAGAACTAGCAATTGAAGCCAACCTTGCCCAAGAACCAGAAGCTAAAACCAACTATGCCCAAAAACTAGCAACTAAAACAATTGAAGTCTAGAATGCAATAGCCCAAACTTTGCAAGTGTTCCCTATTGCCAACATGTTGTTACTACCATGCTTGCCTACACACAAGGAAAACAAGAGGGATAGAACCATTAGTAGACTACTCCAAGTCTCATTTTGTTACATTAGCGCAATACTTGGGCATTTTACATCAAAAAGCTATGCAAAAAGAAATAGCAGACAAAGAAAGGGAAATCAGAAGGCAAGAGAAGGAAGCCAAGACCACACAATGAGCAACTATAGCAACCAATGCAAATATCATGAGGATCCAAAGGTAGGTTGAGAGATGAAAAAAAAAATCTTCAATAATGTCTAGTCTCTTGCAAATGTGAAGGAAACAGGAGATGGACTGCACAAGCAAATTGTAATTGATGTGTTAGCCCACATGCCTTTTTTGTGCAATACAACTTTAGAGCAAAGGCAAAAGCTTGGATGTTGGGTAGGAGACATGTTGCATCAATAAACAAAATAACAATAATTGGAAACAAAATAACAACATTTGGGAAGGTTGGAAGGTTAGAAACAAGCTAGGTATGGAAATAGGGCAACAAGTTTTTGGGAAGGCTAAAAACAAGACAGGAAACAAGATAACAACATTTGGGAAGGTTTTTGGGAAGAAGGATAGAAGGTAGCAAGGTTGGAAATAAGGCAGCAACACTAGGTAGCAAGTTTTTGGATTAAGAACAAAGCAACAAGTTTTTGGGAAACACAGAGTTGGGAACAACACACACACATTTTTTCTTGTTAACATTTATCAAAAATTTCACAACGAGTTGCTAAGAAGGAGGATCATAAGAAACATTGCAATGCACACAAGAGCACGTGTTATCTTCCTACATGCACATAAGAACATCACACATGCATGCACACAAGAAAATCATGTTGTTATTTTCCCACCCATACACAAGAACATCATGCACATTGTTGTTTTCTCGAACGCACATATGAACATCATGTGCACAACTATTTTCCTGCCTTTTTCCTACCATAAAAAAACTATAACAAATCATAAAATCATAAAAAGAAAAGAAAAGTATGTTCAAAAAACCATAAAAAACATTCCAAAGAGGTTAATTGTTGTTTTTTCTTTGAGATAACACAAGGCTATAATACAACCTAGCTTTGCTTGTTTTGCACCAATGAAAGATGCTTCTATAGCGAGGTCACAAAAAAGGACAGGAAAAGTTTTATGGAAAGCTCTCCAAAGCTTGGAAAAGAAAGCTCTAGAGAATTTTGGAAGTGAAGAGAGGAGGCCACCACATTCCAAAGCCCTGAACCTATAAAGCGATAGCACCTCTAGTTGCTCACTTAGTTAGGGTTACCTGTTCAATATTTTAAGGTTAGCAAACTATTGCATTCCTAAGACCGTGGATTGAAAATTCTTTTTTCAGGTTTTGATCATAGCTTTTGGTGTATGATGTGATTTTGAAGAAGAAGTTGAATGTTTTTTTAGTGTTCATGTAATTTGGTTATAAATGAGAACTTGACATGTGTCAAGTTCACATTGCTCATCCATAGGTGTGCATGTGTTTGTTCATTAGTGGTTTTAATGTTTGATAAGATTTGTACATAGAGAAAAAAGGTTTTTTATTTAGGAAAATCATAACTTTTTTGTTTCTTTACCAAATTGAATGATTCAAATGACAAGAGGTGCACAGCTAGATGGAGCACAATTTTGTTGTGGATATCACGACCAGACAAAGAACATTCAAGGTGCTAGAAGGCTCCAATCTCTTAAGTGTTTGGTGATAGGCATTTCTACCCTAGTCCATATTCACATAAGAAATGTAAACAACTAAGAGTATGTTGAGTGGCAGCAATGAAATGGCTTTTCCAGTGTATTTGGGATGAAGTATTATAAGCTAGTATTGTGAAACTGCTTTGGTCTGGTAGGTATGCCCAATGTTAGCAATGCCATGCAATAACGCCGCTACAAAGAAATGAGTCCCTACAAAAAAATGAATGTTCTCAATTACCCAACCATAATAATTGGCCATTTAGTATGAATTAAATGGTCTATCAGTACATTCAGTCCACTTTTTCGGGTATATGCGTGGGGATGTAGGAGGAATTAACATGGCACCTTGGATGTGCTAGATATTCATAGAGGCTCAAAATGGGGCTGCCGCTGGGCATGCTCTAGGTTCACAGTAATGTACGCTAACTGTAATGACGTATCCATAGTCACTTTGATTTATCAATATATAGCTAGCCTTGAGATGTAATTTTCACATCAAACCATCGCCCTTCCCAGTGCATAGAGTTACATCCATAGCTCTTCCCATCAATTATATGTACCTATGTAAGCACCTCAAAACAAGCACTCCATACATGGCACTGAATATTCCCACTTAGTATTTCTTGCCAAGGTTACAAGGTGCCAAGGTTATTAGAGTTGGTATATGGACATAAAACCTCCTTATCAAGACAAGCCAAAAAGTTTGCAAATTTTCAAGTTGATGTGCAAGAGAAAAAGCTTCATCAATACAATCATCCTATTAGTAATGTACATGTAGCACATAGTGATAAGAATCCATTCATGCGGATGTGTTTGCCCTTGAGTTGCCATGTGTTAATTGGGTAATTCTGTACCTAACCTTATTGCCATTTCTATCTTCAAATACTAAGCTTTCTTATGAACTTTGAGTGGTAGCCCCTTTTCAAAGATAGGCATTGGATCATAGGAAATTTTCTCATTTCGGTGAACAACTGACCATTCATAATTGAGGACCAGGTAGTGCAAGAAAACCATGATTTCAGTTCTTGCAAACTCATTGCCAATACACATATGTGGTCCACCTCCAAATGGTACAAAAGTGAAAGGTGGGGGTGCTTTCTCAAACCTGGATGGATCAAATTTCGTGGGATTAGGGAAAATTTCTGGTAACATGTGAGAGCGCCAAACAGACCAAAACACCTGCCACATAGACGAATAGGAGGGTGATCATTAGCTTTATAAAAAGGAGGAAGAAGAAGTGGCACCACCTTAGGCACCATCATGAAACAAGTGGTAAAATTGAACTTGAGTGCATGAAATGGAGTAGTGTAATAATCATCAGCTGTTGAATGGACCTTAAAAACATACCCATACAATTTGTAGAGAATTTATATGGAACACACATAAAATAAGTTATTTTTTCCTGGTTTTTGGGTTGCTAGTTACTGTGCAAGGAAGGTCTTATATTCCTAAACCTTGAACCCATTAAAAAAAATTGTGCGGGGTAACTCCCCACTCTAAGGGAGTTACCCCACATAAAAGCCTAATGAATGACTGCTCCTGAACTACTCAATGAAGCTGTGATGACTCCATGAAATGCCCAATGAAGCTACCATGAATTCGTAGAGCTCTTGATAAACAACCAAAACGCCCGATGAAGAAAAAACTCCCTCCCACTCCCCAGGAGGGCAATTTCACTTTATAAATCCAGCTCCTCCTAGTGCTAGAAAAATGGCCAAGGGCTTTATATCTAGGGCCTAGCTCCAAGTTCTGAAGCCCACACAAATATTACCTTACATCCTTTTGGAATTCGGAGTCCTTCATATTCGAATTCTTGGAGGGCTTCACGGAATGTTGCTTGTACAGGGGGTTGTAATCGCAAAGTTTCTTGCATCACCCACCATGTATATTTCATTTTTCGTGTGTCCTCCCAGTTTAATGGCGCCCCAGCCTTTACTTTTGCTATATCCTCTTGCTCTGTTAAAAAACCCAGACATGTGAGCCTTTGGAAAACAGAAATAATGTCCAGTCGCTCAAAGAATTAGAAAAGACAATTTTCCTAGACACTCAAAATTGCAATTTTCAAAGCATGATTTTCAAAGCTTAAAAGCAATTTGTAAAAAAGAAAACTTGTGGCGTAAACTGTGGAAGATTAAATTTGGTCATGTCATAAATTATTATAATACCTTTGACAACCTCATGCAAACAATGTGGATTTAGAGACAGATACTTCAGGATAGCTGCAAGGGTGATACTGCTGGTGTCATGGCCAGCAAA
>Ga0116231_10003016_pt1 | contig 35173 bp, 22 predicted proteins | sample S1TSphgellanicum_2_FD_89695 | JGI IMG/M metagenome (GOLD analysis project Ga0116231, IMG submission 89695) | Host-associated microbial communities from peat moss isolated from Minnesota, USA - S1T2_Fd - Sphagnum magellanicum MG | ecosystem: Host-associated > Plants > Peat moss > Unclassified...
AATTTTTAATATATAATAAAAAAAACATTTTAGTTTTTTTTTTTTTTTTTTTTTTTTTCATATGTTATTTAAAATGAAAGGAAAGAATCCAACACATCGCACATTTCCTTTCTAATGTTAGATGTAAACAAAGACAATTCTATAATCATCATCTATAAGATTATCCAAGGTTGGTGAAATTTCAATTTCTTAGCTCATCTTCAAGCTTATTGATATGGCAAAATTTAAATCCAATGGCCACTGGATGGTTTAAAACACATGTAGGAAATATGCCACATAAAAGGAAGTGGAACTTGGCCAAAAATTCAGATTCCAACCTATTTGCTATAGCAATAAACAATGGCCTTTTGAAACAAGGCTTTTTGGAACAAAATAACTTTGCTTTCAAACCTACACACAATTAACATTAAAAGTTGTTACAAACTTCAAAAAGAACTAAAAACATTCTTGAAATGAAATTTGACAAAAAAATTAACAAAATTTGTAATTTGCCATGTTTTGATTGGAGTGTTCAACTTTCTGTGGTGAATTTTAGAATCCATACAAGCTTTGATCCACTCTTACACTTTCCCAAAATATTTGGGTCATCTTACATATTTTTGCATATCTAATTTAATAGCCTCATTGACATGACATACTTGATATTTTAGTAAACTCTTTCCTATGTTGTTCCATATTGGTATATTTTGGAAAATGCATGGCTAAAGCAAAGTACCCTAAAAACTTTCATCCGAACCCAAAATATCACAACTAACCATAGACTTGAGTGCCACTATCATTACATTTAAGTTTACCCCTTCATTTTAAACATAAACAACAATTTTCTTTTTTTAATCCATATTCATCTAGCAATGTAATTGAATTTTTTGCCAAAACTCATCCTATAGTTTCACCTGCCTTAAACAAACCTATTATGATATGCTTTGGTTGCCAATCAACCTCCAAGAAATTTTTCACCAAAGCAAAAATGTCAAATACTCTTTTTGACATCTATAAGTCCAAACTTGTTGTGACAAAATAACATTTTACAAGTTTTGACAAAACATATTCTTGTTTGTCTTCTCCACCAAATTGGGCAACACCTTTTACAAAAAGAGTTTTTTCAAAGGAAACACAATTTTTTGGACATAAACACATTGCAAGAGCTTCAACCATGTATTTTTCACAAATTGAATAAATAGTTGAGTTTTGACAACCAAAAGGCCAAGGTCTTGTAAAAATTGTTTTTGTTACACATCATTCTTTTTGAAAAGATCTTTTGCACCAAAACATTTTAATATTACACGACTAGACACATTAACTCTTTTCTTTGTTGGTTATTTTTTGAACACCCCCCTCACAAGACTATTTATTTCTTTTTCAATTTTTTTTGCAACCACAACATGGTTCTAACATGTTCTGTCAAGCCCATTATTCTATTAGTTTTATAATATAATATTATTCCTTTCCTCGCTTGAGTTCTTGCTAAACTAAATGCATCAATTGGAATATTGTAACAAAGCATGCAACACGTAACTTGATGAACTCTTCAATCCACTTCTCTATTATCATTTACATAGTAAAAAGCCCATCATAAAGCAAATCTATTGTGAAATTTTTAGAAGACTCTTTGAACATGTAATTTTTCAAGATTGACTTGCATCTTTTCATGAATGGAGTTAATTCCTTTTTTGCAAATTGGGATTTTCCTTTGAAGCTATTACCAAAAGGCATTTTTTCCATAGAAAAATTTCATTAGGAAAAATCACAAAAATCATTTTCAATTTTTTTACATATTCAATTTCATTTGACTACTCTATTGCAATCTTAATACCCAAAATAGTAAAATGGGGCAACTATTTTAAATATTTTGAATGCAACAATGTATTTTGAAAACTATCTTTCAAAAGATTCGAATGTGGGTATACCAAAGACATCCAACATGGGTCATAATAAAATAAAACAAAAGTATTTCCCCAAAATGAAAATATGGATATTTTAAGGCAAAACAGACAAAGATAATTGGATTTTTATGACTATTACACACCTTTAAAATCAAATTATTTTTTACATAGTCAATTTGAGTTACATAACTAGCCATTAGCACATTGAGGTCTGATGAGATAAAGGCCCAATCAACCCCACAAATGGACTGAAAGAGAATGCAATAGTAAAAAAATCTATATTTTTTGTTTTGTTCCAACTTCTTTATCTTATCATGCACTTTTGATAAAAATACCATTTATTGGATTCCAAGGTTTCGAATATGATGGCAAAACCTTTAAAAAGGCTCTTGAATACATTACCTAAAGGTATTTTTTAAAAACATGGAAATATGGAAATAGATCACATCAAAGTGGAATCTTGAATATTTATATAAAACAACCTTCAACTCCTAGATAAGCATTGTGATGTTGAAAATGAATGGGGGGATGAAGAAATACACAATATAGAACAATAATTTAATGAAGAATTAAAAAGAAAAACAACAACTATGTAAGGTGCATGTTCTCTAAAACAAGCCAATTAAACTTGTCATTTTAGTTTATTTCATTATTTCAAGTTATAAATTAAATTGATGTTGAAGTTTTTGGATGAACTTGCACAACACTCTTCCTAATGTATTATGAGAACATTTGAAAAAGTTTTAAATGAATCTAATGAGTATGGAGTGCCCAAAAACATCTTTAAAAAAATGTAATGTGTGTTTTCATTATTTAATGGATTCCTTGAAGGTCATCAATTTTTTTCATGGCATATTTATGGGAATTTTCCTAATACACCTTTCCATGATAAATGTAATGTAACATCCTTTGGATCATAAGAAAATTTTAAAATTATATTAACATGTAAATCATGATTCTAAGAATTTTTTTTTTGAATGACCAATCATATTTGGTCACATCATTTTGATTAAATTACTCACTTTTTATAAGGATTTGGTCACATGGGTGATTTTGGTTTGTTTTGGAAAAAACATATTGTATAATGAAAGTAAACAAGGTGCATTATACACAATGGGCTTGCCATTAATTTAATATCAACAATTGATATTGTATGATAAATTGGTCATAACTAGGGGAATGTTTTTAAAAAAATCTATTTTAATGTACATCATCATCTTGTTGTAAAAGAAAAATTGTCATGAATTTGTTTCATTTTTTAATATCACATTAGTTATGAAGAACCCAAAAAGGATCTCATATTAAATGATGACATGTTCTAAGAACCTATCTAAATGTTTAAAAAATTAACACTAGACCAATAGAGGAATGTCACAACATGATTTTCATTTTTTTGTAAATCTAATGATTTTTTAAAAAATGATAAAATATTTTTGTTTTCATATTTATTCTTCACATTTGTGCAAACTTTCAAACAAAAATAAAAAAACTCATCATGACATGTGTATTTGAATGTTTTTAATTGCATTGTCACATTTTTAAAGACTTACATGAAGCTTTGTGTATGATGGGTGCCATAATAATTTTTGGAGAAAACAATTTCATCTTTAGTTTTGTGGGTTTAGTTACTTGGGGTTGGGTGCACATTTGAGGAGGGGGCAGAGTAAATAAAATGTCAAAAGATGAATGTGAATTTTTTTATAAACAAATTAAGATGAATCATCTCACCTAATTTCTAAGAGGCAAAATCCTTTTAAGCTACTATATTCTGTAATGATTCTCAACACAATATCCTTGCCTTATAAAGCAAAGCCAACAAAACATATACACAAAATGAAAAAACTTCAATATATATATATATAAGGTTAAAAATGAACTTGAAGATGAAAACTTAAAGTTCCATTCCAATATCTACCCAAAAACATTAAGGAGGAAAGTACCAATCTAGCAAAAAGGTGAAAAAGGTGTGAAGCAACAACGAAAGTGAAGTAGAAAGCGAGACAAACAACACAAGTTAGAAAGGTACTTCAAACAAAGTAACAAAGCAAAAGAGCAAGGCAAAACAACAAGGTGAAATATTAAAGTGATATAACAATGTGAAATTATAAGGCATGACAATAAAGCAAAACAAGAAGGCACAACAACAAAACAAAGCAACAAGTAGATGGACCACCAAACATGAGTAACAACATGAAAAAACAATGCGAAGCAACAAGCAATTAAATTAAGCAAACCAAAAAACAAAAGGAAACAATAACATGGAAACAAAACTAACAACCAAATGACAAAAGAATAAATGGGGTTCAAACATTTGCTTGACCCTTTTTATATTCATGGAGTGTGGAGACAATGCCTCCATGCACAATGGTTATGTGGTGGTGCTGCCCCTAACCCTAATCTCATTTTCTTTATATTCTTTAACTCCAAACCTAGCTTAATAAGCCTTACCAATACCAGAAAAGAAAAGAACATTGCAATAGTGAAGGACTGCTGAGTGAATTAGTGCTTGTGCTGATGTATAGAGTTATTGACCTTGGAAGGTAGGCCACATATTGAAGGGCAACCCACTTGAATGAGCAACAAATTCCCTGTGCAGATAAGCTACTTAGTGATGCATGCAGTAAACTTGATTCTCATTAATTGCACAGGCCTGTACCGCTGTATATATTTGGTTGCTTTGTGTTGCAATTAAAATGTCAAGATGACTAATCAGTTTAGGCTGAATCTTAAAGGGCAATGGCATAATGGATTCATGTTCCTAAAAAAGGTTGAAAACACATTACTGGTCAAATTCTGTTGCTTAGGAACAGCTTTTGTCTGGTAGTACTCACTTGTTACCTCAAGTCTGCCAATCCACTGCATGCTATGTATGAATTGCTCCTTGGTCATCATTCAGTCATGGATACAAGATGAATGAATGCCATAAAGAAACACCATAAGGCTTAAACTGTGACCACCACATGCTCAGTGTTGCATTGGAAAGAACTTTCCAAAACTATGTTTAGGTTCCTTTGACATGCTGAGGAGGAAGGGGGTTCATCATCCAGTCCAACCCATGCAAGGTGCCTGTTGCAACATGTACATGCATTCAAGGTGTTTCTGATCTTTACAAAATCCAACATAACAGCCTTTCCTCCAAAGGATTGCCTTGTCAAACCTAACTCCCTAATCAACCACTGTAATTGATGTCCAGTATATTGAACTTCTCAAGATTAACAAAACTGGTCACAGAACGATTCACAAGGTCCCTGGTTCCATATTCAGAAACTCTGACATGAAGAGAACTTTGAGATGGCTCCAACACACCACAAAACCCATCAGTTGGTCCCTCACCAAAGATACAAGCTTCACTACTAGCTTCACAGAAATTCAAACAGAGATTTACCAAAACTAGCCATGTATGCAAATTGTTGCTTGCAAACTGTGTCACACAAAATTCAATTTAGGTAGCAGTCAATGAAGAAAGACAACCTGGATGCCACTGTCAAGTGGTTGCCTCGGCTTGAGAGTACAAGATGCCTTTAAATCTCTTGACCCCACTGAAACCTTGAAGCTACCCATGTCATTGCTGTCACAAAGAAAAAAAAAGCTCAAATGCACTGGAAATTTACAACAGCTTGAAGACATGACATAAGCATTCCACCTCCATGGAAGCAGGCCAATGACATAACAGAATAACAGTGCCTTCAGAGGATTGCAATGCTAGTCAAGGCATAATATGGGACACAGAGATGAGTTGTGGCCATCTTCTTTGATATTGGCTCTGCTGTCAGTCAAAACTCTAAAAGTGGATTAAGTAAAATTACAAACCCAAACAGAAACACAGAAAGAAATCTGACTCTTTTCACCAGGGCTGTACACTTGGTTGAATGAAGTCAGAGGGGTTGAATGCAGACACCGGGTGGGTTTCCCACCGGCCAGAATTCCACTCCATGGAAGCTGCAGCAACCATTATCCGCACTTAACCCTTGTCAGTGAGTAGAACATTTGCTACTTCTCCATCATACCTTAAAACAAAGCAATCAAATGGAATACCAGGTTCCACACAACATGTAAATTTGCTCTGGTACGCAGTAGCAAAGAACACTCACTATCCAGAGAAGATGACTTTACTTGAACACCAGAACATGACACCAGTTCAATGTCTCATCCTCTACCAACACTCTGTTGCTTGGGCCAGCCAAGAGACATATCCGGTGCTGCTGTAGAAGCCCAAAATGCCTCTGCAAAAGTGGGCTGTAATGGAATACAAAATAACCACACAGTTCAGTGTTGATAGATCCATAGTCAGAATTCTATGGTCAACAACACACCAGCATCAAAGACAGGAGAACAATTGAATGCTTCTGCTTGATTGCTAGAATACTAAAAATAATCTGCAGTATGTTTGTCAGCAGAAGTTAGGCAAAAATCTGAACTATTCCTGCACACAAGTTTGAGACCTCCAAGCTGGCTGCCTACAATCAACTAAGGAAAACTACTACTTCCATCTTGTACTACCAAGATGAATCACATCCTCATCAGTTCCTGGTTTGGAGTGAAAGCTGCTATCATTTGATTCCTTACTTTTCTTGTCACTGGCATCCCCATACACATCCAACAGCTTCTTCAAGTTATTTGATGCTGTATTGACCTTTGTTGGGCTTTGAGAGCTTCGCTGCCCAGACTTACCACTTCGGCCCCCGGGACTGCGGCTCCTATGATGATCAATGCCTTCATACCTCCTTTCTCTTTCTCTCTCCCTCTCCCTTCCCCTGTCCCTCTCAACACTCCAGTCCCTCCTCTCTCTCTCCCTTTCCTTGTCCCTTCCCCGTGCTCGTTCATTCCCACCATCCCTAAACCTAGAATCCCTGCTGCTTTCTCTTTCTCTATCATCTCTTCCCCTGCCCTCACGGTCACGATCTCTGCTCCTCTCCCTTTCCCTCTCCCGAAGCCTCTCCCACTCCCTGTCATGTTCCCTGTTGCGATCCCGGTCCCTTCCTGCACCAACAAGGTCCCGAGTCCTGACTCGGTCTCTGTCCTTGTCACCTTCCCTACTTCTCTCCCTCTCTTGTTCCCTTGAATCTTGGTCAATATCAACCCTGTCTTGAGGCCTCCTTGATCGAAGTGCATCATCTGTCCCATTACGTTGGGGCTCATGCACAGGTACACTTCGACGGATAGGTGATGAATCTCGAGTGAATGCTCGATGAGGGGCACGCTGCCCAAATGACACAGAGAGTGCAGCTTTCACAGATGGAGGCCTTCGAGCTGTGTCATCCCCACCATGGCGTCCACTGGTCCCTGTAACCCCAGCAGGCTGTGTTGAGAGCTTCATGCGCTCCAAATGTGCAGTAATTTGGCGCAAAATGGGAACAGGTATGCGAGGGAAAAGAGTGTCAAAGTAGTACTGATTCAGAAGAAGGTCCCGGACATACACGCCCATGGTTGTCATCCTCCCATTAGATCCTGGAGCAAACTCCTCATCATCTTTCACATATTGCTCAAACCAACCCCATAGGGTCTTGGGCTCACCAACATACCTGAGGTACAGAAACCCTATTGCTCTTATGTAGGGCGAATCTCCATGATCCAACAAAGCTTTCATCTGTTTCGCTGAGAACTTCATGGTGAAAAGCTTGTATAGAAGACAGAAAGCAGTCGATGGACCCCGGCAATTCCCAGTCATCCAAGGCTCCACATGATCCACCTGGTTGTAAATCTCGTCCACAACGTCGGTATACGTCTTGAGGCTGTAAAGCTCTTTGAAGTAATCCGAAGACAGTATATTCGTACACAAGACCCTCTCTAGTAACGCATCCAAAGGCTTCCCACATGTCTGCACCTCCATTTTGGGAGATCACAGAAACCCTAATTTTGCACAAAACCTCTCTCTCTTCCCACACAGAGTAGCAGCGGTAACAAACAAAAAAAACACACACCCCGAAAAACCCCAGAAGTCGAGGAAACCGAGACTAAGAAATGACTGTTTTAATATATACTTTCGAAGCACTCACTTACTATCTATCAAATTGGAAATCTCTCAAGCTTGATAGATAAGTAAGAAAAGAAAACAACAACAACAACAACAACCAAAGCAAACCCCAGCTCAACATAACCCTAGCCGTGAAAGAAATTCTTTCTTCCGCCTTTCTTCGCCTCTTCAACACAAGGGTGGATGCATAATAGGAGTTGGCGAAACAAACAGAAACGGAGAGAAATCTAGGTAAAAAGAAAAACAAACCTCGACTCGAACGGATTCCGACACCGGCAGCAAAGCATCCGCCGAGGCGACGGATACCTTACGCATGCGTGAAGAAGCGAAAGCGCAGGAAAAGCAAAGAAGAGTGGGAAGAGCGAAAGAGAAAGAAACCAACCCCTAATTAGGCAGGAATAATATTCTGTTATAAATTCTTTATTTTAAAAGAAAATTTGCCAAATTTTTGAGAAAAAAAGGCTTTTTTCTGAGAATTTTTTTGTGGAGAAAAACATTTTTTTTGAGATTTTTTTTTTCCCACAATTTGATGCAGTTTTTTTTAGTTTGGGGCAGTGTTTTTTGTCGTCACTCTTTTTTCTTTTTTTTTGGCTATTCGAAGAAAGTTGTCACCAATTAAAATTGAAGCGCCTTTTCCTTTTTTCAATTTTGTGATGTGTTGTTCACATGGCAATCGTCCATAAGTGTATTTATCCAAATTTTGGCGATATTCAAAATATGAAAGTACAAAATCTTTAAGCACCTTTTCATATTGTGTGCAATTGAAGCGATTTTTTTGGGTGATTATTGTGATTTTATTTTATTTTTGCTCAATTTTTTTTTTAATCAACAAACAGGGGAAATTTTGCAATAGAATATTCTTCTTTAAAAATATATTTTGCAAAATGGCAAAAATCGGCCCACCAAAAAATCACTACACTAAGGATTTTTTTTTCTTTTCAATTTTGTGAGGTAGCCTAGGTGGATTAGTGATCATATTGAAACAAGAGGATTTAACCAAATTCGGCTACAGGTCAAAGACAAAACTTAAAATAATATTGAAACCCGGCTATACATTAGCTACATGCAAAAACCTATGGTCAAAATATGGCGATTTCAACCTTTTTTTTCCCTCAAAATATGGCGACTTTGACTTTGGGAGATTGTTTTTTCCAAAAGAATCCTTTGTAACGTCCTCAGATTTCTTTTTTTTTGCTTTTTCCTTTTGGTTCTTTCAAAGTTTTTTTAGGATTTGATTCTCTAGAAAAATCAATAATATTTTTTAAAAAATACCAACAAAGTCCGATTTTTATTATTATTTTTCTTTTTCCAGTGTCACATTATAATTTATAATTTATGGTAAAAAAATAATAGGACACAATCTATGCAGATTTTTCTTTTTGTGTGAAATTCCACATTGTTGCAAAATTTAGAGAAAAGATTTTGTGGCAAATTGAGTGATTTTTGAAATTTTTTTGGCACAATTAGAAAATAAAAAGAGAAAATCCAGAATTTTTTTCAGATTTCTATGCATGTTTCAAGTAGGTAGGCCAAAAGTATATAAGGATGTTCCAATTTTTCCTCTCATTTTTTAATAGCCAAATTTGGTTAAATTAGCTTATGGATGATCACCATCTTGACTAAGAATTTTGGCGACATCCACCTAGATTAATTTTTTTGGGTATTTTGGGTACCCTCACTAGCCCTAAGATTGCCATTAGGTGTGAAGCTCTCAAGCCAACTTCCACTTGTCAAAAGTTACCCACCAAAAGTTACTAGGATAACTTCCAACCAATGAAAATTACTCGTCAATTTGTCCATCTTTTTTTCAATTAATTTTTTTATTGAAAAAAATATGATTTATTTTACATAGGGTAAGGTTTTACATATAGGGCCTTTTGGATTTTAGGCCCCTCCCCTTGACCTATTGGTCTTAGGATGAGACCTCTAATCCAAAAGGTCCTATATTCAAAACCCTCTCCTATACCAAAAACCCCTTCTTCCAGGACACCCTAAAAGGCAACGTCGGTGCCACTTCCTAGTTCATTGTCAAGGTAATTTGAAACCTACCACTATGTTACATGGATGAATGAATTATATGGTACATTCATCAAATGCATGTATCCATTCAATTTTGCAATAATAGACATTTTGGGTAATGGACTTCTCAAAGACATTTAAAAACACATAGAGTTAATGTTTATGCTTCAAAGCACAATAAAACATATAAAGTTAAATTCTTATGAAGGTTGAATGTAAAAAAATTGCAAAATATATCCTAAACTTCTTGAACATGTAATTTGTTTAAGTTGTTGCAAGACTGAAAAGTTAAAATAATTTTTAATTCTATTTAATAATAAATACAAAAACATGTTTGATAGATAACTAAATAAGTTAATATGAAATGCAAGTAAGTTTCAATTTTATTATTTTATAATTTTCACTTTTATACATTAAATGAAAATTATATTTAAAATCATTTGCTTAAAATATTTTCAAAAATAATAATTTTGTGGTACATATGTAAATAGTAGGTAGGTAAATGGTAGTTTAGTCTAATTAAGCTAACTACCCAACCTAACTTATTTAAGCATCCATTGCACCTAGAATTAAGTTCAAGATAACTCAGTATTGCAAACGATTAGGTAGAAGTACTATTCACATATAATATGTTAACTAACACCAAAAAATGAGGTGGAATCTTGGTTGGCACCCAATGTTAATGCAAATTTAAATTGAATGTTTAATATCACCAAATCTTACTAAATCATAGATAATTGAACCAAGTGATGTTATAGAAGGGTTCAAAAGTGGCCCAATAAATTGATGCTACAAGCTTATTCTAGGTCTTTTCACCACCATTGTTTGACTCTATGACCATAAAGGAATGCACATTCATACAATCCTTTGTCTTATTGGACGTGAAATTCATTGTGTATCTACATAATTTCTTATTTTATTATAAGTGCAAAACATTGTGTATTTATAATTTACAATTTGATAGTTCTATTGTGTGCAAAAGATGGATCAATTTGATGGAATGAGTTTGGAATTTGAGGATTGTGGTGAGTAGTTGGAAGGAGGTAAAGATCTTGTTAGCTCTTCATTCTTGAATGCATGTGTTCTTGATTTCTAACATGCATCTTATTCACCTTTCATTTTTGAATCAATTACACATTCTTGATTTTTGAGTGATTTTCAAATTGCAAAACAAACTAATGCATGAATTCATTAACATATGCTTGTGTGCAAATTCATAGATCAATGTTGAAGAATTAACAAAAAGAAATAGCAATGAGAAGAAAAAACTTCAAAATCTTGATTCAATAAGCATTGAATTGCACTCATAGAAACCATAACAACCCAATTGGGAACATAATGATATTATGGCCTTCATTAAAGCCAAGAAGGAGGAACAAATTGCTACACTTGACAAAATAGACCCTTGAAACTAATTTGAAATAATAAATTACAAACTAGAAAAAGACCATTGTTATTGTCAAAATTGTAGGTTGTTTTCAACACACAAGAATTGGATCTACACACAAGGATAAATGGGGAGTAAGGTTCAAACATGTTAGTAAAAGTCAAGGTCCATTTCCAAAAATGTTTTAAAAATATTCCAAAATAAATAGTCACTTAAGAAGGCGACCTTGATTCCTATTAATATGTTTGGACCTTGATTAAAAGTGTTGCAATATATTATTATGGAAATATATGTTTAAATAATCTAAAAAAAGAGTTTATAATGCTTAAAAACATTAGTTATAATGTTTAATGAATTTTTTAAAATATTGTATTTTCATTGGATTCATTCAAAATCATATCACATGTTTTTATCATATATTAAAAACATTGTCATGAGTGTTTTGGAATGACTTGCAACATTAATTCTATTTCCGACACTAAAACATAAACTTAGTCATTAGTTACAATTGTTTGGCTTTTATTAATGTGATTACACCTGACAATTATTAAGGAGTTCAAAAAAAAATTCAACTACATGTTAGGAACTAGGCATAAGGAGGATCACTAATTGATGCGTCCATAAAACAAAGTTGGATTGCATCTATTTCCATTTTTTACTAATATCATGTATGATTTGATCTTAAAGTTCATGGGAGATAGGCCAATATTCAATACATATAATGTTCACAACATGATGAATGATTCAAACATTAGTTTCAAGCCCATTAATTTCAACTCTAAGGATGTAATTTATTTTTCAATTGTGTTCATGACCTCTGCCAGGAATATTAAATTTGGAATTAAAATGAATAACAATGAGAACTAGATGTTTCCAAACAATGCATTAGGTGTTCATGCTCCTACTACATCACTTCTTTCACATTCATAATTTCATAATAATATGATTGTGGAAAAAATTGCAATGTTGAACCTAATGCACACCCTAAAAAATTACTCAAAAATTTTCTATTTTTTATAGATCATTAGGTAGTTTTTTGTTGCCTAAGATAATTATTTAAGTCTTTTCACATTGTTTCATTGTATCTCTATTGCCCTTGAATTAAATGTTTAATTGCTTGTTCATCACTACCTTCTTTGGACACATGTTTACAATGTTTTGTTCTAGTAGATGAAATTGTGTATTTTAGATGGGCTTCCTCGGCATTTAAAATGTAAACAAGAAAACCATTTGTGAAACTCTTCCAACATTAAATAAACCATTGTATTGTGCCTTCCTATACAAACCAAGCCTATGCAAACCTTGTGAAGCATTCATAATTCCTGGAAGGTTTACAAACATGTTAATTAATGAACTTTTTGTTACATTCAACAATTATATTATATAACCTCTTATTTTATGAAGAATAATATTTAGTCTTTTGAAAAAAAGCCTTGAGGTTTGATAATTCAAATATAAATTTGTTGATGGCACCTCGCATGTTCAATAGACCACACCCAGTTAAAAACTCTTTCATGACAACTACCATCACAACTCATTTAGGCCAATTGATCAAACCCCTAAAGATTTCATTCACAACAAAGATGAATTGGTGCAAAACAAGTGAAATAATTGACCTTTCATCTACAAGTACAAGTTAGGGATTTAACACTATGTGACGCACTCCCAACTCCTCAAAGGGCTCAAATGTGAGCCCAAGTAGAAAACAGCGGAAGAAGGAAGAGTCGAAGCACGTTCCCTAGCTCATAACACTTTGAGGGGTAGAGGGGTGTGTTGGAGCTCCGGGATGGGACTATGAAGAGTTGACAAGCTTCACTCACTCACACGGGCCTGCACTCAACCCACACAAAGTGGTTAGTGCATAGTTGGAGCACCCTTGGTGCTAGGACGAGCCACGGGCAACACGGACACATAAAACTCACCACGACCTGGACTTGGGGGAAGCCACCACCTTCCCCCTTATAGTATACTCTGCAGCTCTCCACGGAGGCTACATCCAAATGGCTATTTTTCCCGGGACACTCGAGTGGGAGTCCCGAAATCCCGCCAGTTGGGACTCCCGCGACTTTGGAGCCCTATAACTTTGCGATCAGACCTCCAATTGAGTTGCAGTCTAAAGCAAAGTTGTAGCTCTCGTCGAGAGCTTTCCAACGATATGTGGCACGCCCCCTGCACCTAAGTAAATCGAATCGATTCTCAACTTTTTGTGGTCGGAGGTCAAACTGGCAGTTCGACTCCCGGCCCTTCTTTTGGCCATAACTTGTGTTTCAGATGTCTGAATGAGCAATGCGAGCCCATTTTAGACATCTACGTTTCAAGATCTTTCCATTGATATAAAGAACGCCATAAGCCATTGAGTTTTGACCCCTACAATCGCTCTTTGAAGTTTCGGGAGTCCACCAGGACTCCATCTTCCAAAGTGGGAGTTGCCTTGGGAGTGTGAGGGTTCACTCCCTCACACTTTCTAACACTTTCTTACACTCCCAAGAGTATGTGATGTGACTCCCCGGCTTCCTCTTGGCCCGCACCCTTGCAATGCCTTTGCCTTGACTCCCGGGCTTCTTCTCTCTTGGCCCATAACCTTGCAACCCCCTTTTCCTTGGTCGCGAGCCCAAAGCTAGGGTTGCGACACTATGAACCAACTTGTAAATCATGAAGCAAATTCAAACTATTCATAAAGAAACAAAAGGCAAAAGTGAGCATCCATAGTGTGTGGAGCATCAACAATTGACAAAGTTCCAACATAAAAGAAAAGTAAAATTACAAGTTGGTCTTTTAAAAACTACAAGAAAATATGAAACATTTGAACAAAAGAGAAGTTTAACACAAAATTATAAATTTAAAAACAAACAACAATGATGCAAAGAAAAAATAATTGCAAAAGCAAATGAAGCTACTAATAATGAAATAGGAAAATGTGCAAAACGAAGTTGTAGGAGTGCAAAATGAAGTTGTAAACTCAAGGGAAAACAATCATTAGAAGTTGCAAAATGGACAAGAACTTGTAGAAAATGAAAGTTGTAGAAAGAAATGAAGTTATAGTGAAGAGAAGAAAGTTCTTTAAAAAATGCAAATATGTCGACCTTGATCTTTGAAGTTGTAGCAAATAGAGCAAAGTTTTCCAAAAAATGCAAATATGTAGACCTTGAGTTTGAAGTTTGAAGTCATACATAGAGCCACATATAGAGTTGTAAAAAAACTTGCAAATAGAGCCATAGAAAAAGTTGAAAGGAAATTGGAGAGTCAAGTGCAAAATGATGATCTTTATTGAAACCCATTATTATAATAGGAAGGAGAAACTTGGTGTGATTGTTTAAATGCCCTAAAATCAATGGCATGTGTGAATTTAAAAATACTTATGATGTTTAAAACATTGTTTCCACATTTTTTTAAAGTTTAAATGGGCATTATAGTTCATGACATTGGGCAATGTTGTTTGGTGGTGAGTTTGGAATCATTAATGGATAGGCTTTCATTATAAGTGTTATATTTAAAAACATTCACAATAATGTGTATTTCAAGTTAATTCCTAGGTGTGGATCACAACTTTAACACTTAAAAATATTGTTAATTATTTTATTTCATATTTTATGTTGTACATTATTTATTTAGGTAAGTAGAAAAGTTAGGTAATAAGTGTTGGATATCACCTTCCTATAAAGTTACTTAAATTATTTTTACCAAGTTATAGTTATTCAAATTATTTGTGTTACATGCACATACTTTTGGGACTATGAAATATGTTAGACCTAAGTTTACTTAAATATCTTTAATAATTTAAGTTTAATGTGAAGTATCTCAATGCATGAGATGATGACCTTGTGCATGTGCTTGTGCATGCATTTCAAGGGTAGGTAACATCTACATGGGGGTGTTCACATCCTATTCAAGAGTAGGCTAGAGCTCAAGGGTGGATCACAAGTTTGTAGCAACATTTATGTGATCCTAAGGTTGGTTGGAGAACTTGTCGTAAATTAATTTTTTTTTCATTGCTATTCTTTCATTGATGCACTATCAATTTCCAACATGGTATTAAAACATGGTTGTTTTTGAGGGAATGAGAGATTGAAGTTGTTTTCTACAATTCTTGAAAGCTTTGAAACATTGGGTGTGTTTTTTTTCCCTAGCATTTTGCTAAAAGTTTCAAAGTTTTAGTTGTTTTGTTTTTTGGCATTGGTGTATTCAAATTGTGGCATCCACTTTTAATGCTCAAAATATTGAGAAGTTGAATGGAAATAACTTTCATATATGGAAGATGAAATTTCTCATGCATGAGAAAGATTTATGGGAGATCTTTTAAGAGAATTATTACCACTAAAAGTTGAACTTGGAAAGATCTTGTTTCTAAAGGAGTCACTCTTGAACATTGTTTGTTCATAAAGAAGGACAAATTAGCTCATGGAACAATTATCCTAAATGTTTTTGATTTTTTGTTACATCATGTAGCATGTGGAGAAATTGCAAAAGATATATGTGACGATTTTTTTGCAACATTTGAAAAAAATTTACATGTTGGCAACAAATCATAACTACATTAAGAACTGAATTTTATAATCTTAAGATGGAGGAAGGCACCTTGGTGCAAGTTCATATTGACAAGTTCGGGTGATTGCAAATAAGTTAACAAACATTAATCATTAAATTTCTAATGAAGATTTGGCATTCACATTTTTAGGGAGTATGCCATCATCTTTCCATAGCCTTGTGGCTTCACTTAATACCCACACTAGTCAATTGTCTATGGAGTTAGTATGTGGACAATTGTTGTAAAAAACATTGGGATGTGAATAAGAAGTGTAGTTTAACCATGGTACAAGACATGAAGCACTAACTGTTAAGGGAGTTTCTAGGAAGTTTGAAATGGTTGTAAATTTAAGAATGAGAAGTAGAAGAAGAAAAGAACTTGTTACAATTATGGCACCAAGGGCCATTTTGCAAAAGATGCCAGAAGAAGAAATAAGATTGGAAAAACAATTTTAATGATTTTTTACAAGTAACCATATCAAACAAAAAAAATAAAATTGTGGTTGTTATATTTGTTTCTAAAATTCGCAAGGATGCATGGTTGTTTTATTCTAGAATTTCACAACATCGAAACTTTTAGAAGGAAATATTCTCAATTTTTGAGGAGTAAACTTTGAATCACAAAGTATATCTTAGAGACAATAGTATGCTTGATGTATGTGGGAAAGACACTATTGTCTTCAACTTGCTAAATGTGATTCCCAAGTGTATTGGAAATGTTTTATATGTTCCAAAGTTAGCAAAAACTCTATTATCAATTACTGAATTAATAGAACAAGGCTTCAAGGTGGAATTTGAAACCACAAAATGTCGATTGAAATCTTATGATTTAAACTTGAAATGATTCTTGAAGCTATTCAAGAAGGAAGGCTATAAAATGGTTAAAGTTGTTCAATCCTTGGTTGTAGAATGTAGCACCAAGATTAAGAAGAATAACTTGTGGCATTAGAAATTTGGACATGTTTCTATGCAACAATCTTTAACAACCATGGATAGAAAATAACCTTGTTGAAGGTATGGATTTCAATGGAGGTCATGATTTGAGTTTTTACGATGGATGTGTGTATGGTAAACATCATCATACCCCATCTCCTTTGAGTGGGGGGTTCTTGTGCAAAGGAAATTCTTGGGATTGTGCACACACACCTATGTGGTCCCATGCAATAACATTTCAGTAAAGGGCAAAGTATTTTTTAACCTTCATTGATGATTTATTTAGGAAGACATATCTTTATATCATGGAGATTAAATTTCATGTGCTTGACAAGCTTAAGGTTTTCAAAGCTTTGGCAAAAAATCAAACTGAAAAGAAAATCAAGGAAATTAGATGTGATGGAGTGGGGAGTATAACTCTAAGAATTTCAATGCATTATGTGCAAGGAAAATGAATTTATGAAGTAGACAACCACTCCATACACATTAGAATAGAATGGTATAATTGAAAGGAATAAATTAACACTTGTTGAAAGTGCATGATGTATGTTGCAACATATAAAACTAGATCATAGATTCTATGTAAAAGTAGTGGCAACTACAACATCTATCTAAAAACAAATTTCTATTAAAACAATTTTTAGCATGACACCATAAGTGGTTTGGTGTGAATCTTCCATAAGTGATTTGTGTGTTTTTGGTTGTGTTGCATTTGTTCATGTGCCAAAACAAACAAAGATAAAATTGAATTCCAAAGGTGTCAAATGTATATTCATTGGCCATTGTGAAAAAACTAAGAAGTACAAATTGTACAACCCTATAAGCCAATATGTTATCATCAATAATGATGTCATTTTTGATGAATAAAAAAAAAAAACAAGGAAACAATGGTTTCAAAGTTGGATTTTAGATTAGAACAAATGGTACTAAATCAAAAATTAAGATGGAGGATGAAAAAATTCCTCAACAAGTGCAATAAAATCTAACAATTGTTGAAGAAGACTTAAATCCTTCATGTGTTTTTTTTTTATTGATGTTGATGAACCCCATTCTTTTGTGGAGGCTTTAAACGGTGATGATTCATAACATTGGAAAAAGGCTATGGATTTTGAGTTATAGTCCTTACAAGACAATAAAACTTCGATATTTACTACTTTTCCATTTGGTTGCAAACTAGTAAGTTGCCAAGGGATTTTCAAGATAAAATATAATGTTGATAGTTTTGTGGCAAATCACAAGGTTTGTTTGGTAGCTAGGGGATTTACGCAAATTGAAGGTATTGATTTCAATGAAACCTTTCTCATGTTGCATGAATGGAATTAATTTGAGTCATGCTTGCAGTTGCAACCATTAAAGATTTTAGAGATTTCAAAGTGAATATATTCAAATGAATGTTAAAACTACCTTTCTAAATGGAGATCTTTCAAAGGAGATATATATGCAATAGCCAAAAGATTTTGTGGTCAAGGGTAAGAAAAATATGGTGTGTAAGCTTAAAAAATCCTTATATGATTTGAAGCAATTTCTTTGTGAATGGAACCATAAAATTAATGCATTTTTTTTTCAGGAGTTTAAAAAGGGTTTTGTTGACCACAATGTTTGTTTTATGAAAGCTCAAGAAATTTTTTATGTGATCATAACTTTGTATGTTGGTGATCTGATTTTAGTCTTTAATAATTTGACTTTGTTGAAAAAAACAAAGGATAATCTTGCAATTTTTTTTGAAATGGTGGATCTAGGTGAAACCTAGTATTGTTCAAGGATATAAAGAAATTGTGTTCAGCAAGATTAAATGATTTGTTTGAACCAAAGAAAGTACATTGGAGGTATATTGAAACAATTTGGAACGACTGAAAATAAGCAATACTAATTTCCTTTATGACCAATTGTAAGCTTTCAAAGGATAGGTCTTCAAAATGATGTAGATTTGGAAGCAATGTAGGCTATCCAAATTCAAAATGTTATTGAAAGTCTCATGTATGCAATGGTATGCACAAGACTTGATATTGCATATGTAGTGAGGGTTGCAAATTAGTTTAAGGTTAATTTTAGGTAATTACAATAGATTGCAATGAAACTGATTTTAGTTATAAAAAAGGCATAATAAATTTTGGTCAATGTTTTAAAAGAAACATAAAGGATGTTATTATAGGCAAGGTGCATTTAATTTAAAAAAAAATTGTAGCTAGGGCTAAGCACATTTCAAAAGGAATGTAAGCCATAGCCAAGGCTAGACATGTTTCAATGGAACAATAAGTCAAAGTTAGGGTTTCAAAAGGAACATGAGGGGCCAAACACATTTTGACAAAAATGTAAGCCATAGTTGAGGCTAGTTGCATTTTGAAAATATTGTAAGCCATAGCCAGGGCTAGGTGCAATTTGATGCAAATGTAAACCATAATTAAAGTTTCAAAAGGAATTTAAGGGATGAAGCAAATGCAAAGAGATAACATGAGTCACACCCAGCCTTTTGAGACTACTTTTTGGACTGTTTTATTCTTGGAATATTCCACAAAAAGTCTTAGAAAAAATCTTTAAAAATCATGAGAATTTTTTTTATAATACTTTGATAAGGCTTACATTAAAAATTTGTCAAAAATTTGTCATTTAAATAAAAATTCAAGTTATTAAACATGTCTTTTTATTATTGAAAAACAATAGTTATTTTTTAAATATTTTTTATTCATTTGATTAATTTCAAATTTATTCACAAGTTCCCATAATATATTTTGAATGTTATCATATAAGTAATCTTATAATTTCACCATGAAATTAAATTACATTAAACATTGGTTACACTTGTTGTGGTATGTGTTACCATGATTGCACCCAAGCACATTCTAGCAAGAGTGTAAGCCATAGTCGGGGCTAGGTGTGTTTCCAAAGGAAAATAAGCCATAGCTAAAGCTAGGTGTATTTTGACAAAAGCATAAACTATAGTTAGATTGTCAGGAGGAACATGAAAAATCAATCGCATTTTAACAATAATGCAAGCCATAATTGAGGCTAGGCACATTTTTAAAAGAACATAAACCATAGCCAAGGCTACATGCATTTTGATGGAAATATAAGGCATAGTTATGGTTTTGAAAGGAACATGAAGTGCAAGGTGCATTTTAATGATAATCTAAACCATAGTTTGGGCTAGGCATGTTTCAAAAAGAAAGTAAGCCATAGTTAGGGTTAGGTGCATTTTGACAAAAATGTAAGCTATAGCTAGGGTTTTAAATGGAACATGAAAGGCCAAAAACATCCTGACGAAAATGTAAACCATATTGGGGCTAGGTGCATTTCAAAAAGAACATAAGCCATAGTTGGGGCTAGGTGCATTTTGATGAAAATGTAAGTTGTAGCCAGGGTTCCAAAAGGAACATCAGAGGCTAGGCGCATTTTAATGAGAATGTAAACCATAATTGGGGTTAAGTGCATTCCAACAAGAATGTAAGTGATAATTAAGGTTAAGTGTGTTTCATTGAAACGTAAACCATAACCAAAGTTCCAATAGGAACATGAGGGGCTACTAGTTGGTGCATTTCAAAAAGGACGTTTACCTTAACCAAGGAATTGATGAAAACAATATGGGTTAGGTACATTCCAAAAGAAATGTTTACTAAAGCTAATGTCCCAATATTGGGGACACACAAACGTGTGTCTATTATAACGTAGATTAGGCTAAAAATATGGATGATGACAAATCCACATCAAATGTTGTTTTTTTATTAAAAAATGGCATTATTAGTTGAAATAACAAAAAATAAACCTCTATTGCTATTCATCACCGTAAGTTGAATATGTGGTAGTTCACTAGCGACAAGGCAAGTAATGTGGCTTTCATCCTTTTTCGGGATCATTGATATTCCATAGATGAAACCCATTGTCATATACGATGATAATCAAAATTGTATATTTTTATCAAAAAACCTAATTTTTCATGCTTGTAAAAAGCAAGCAAAATTCATTGTCATTTGGTGCAAGAAAAGACTAAAAAAAACTTTACAAAGTTGATGTATTGCAACATACAGAATGTGGTTGTAAGTATTTTAGCCAAAGGATTTTCTGTTAACAAACATGAATATTTCCAGTACTTGACAAGTGTGACTAAGTGTGTAGTTTGATAGTTTGTTGAGTGGGGGTGTTAGATATCAACTTCCTACCAAGTATTTCAATTACTTTTATTAAGTTATAATTACTTGAGATATTTGTGTTACATGCACATATTTTTGGAACTATGAGATATGTTAGATAAGTTTACTTAAATATTTCTAATTAAATTTAGTGTGAAGTATGTCAATGCATGAGATGATGGCCTTGTGCATGTGCTTGTGCATGCATTTTTAGAATAGGTGAGAGTTGCAAAGGCTGTACACCTTCTATTCTATTTAAGAGTAATCCAGACCTCAGGGTGGATCACAGGTTTGTAACAACACTTGTGTGATCCTAAGGTTGGGTGGGGAGCTTGTTTTAAATGAGTGTTTTTATCATCTTTATTCTCTCATTGATTCAGTGTCAATTTCCAACAAGAAGTAAGTAGATTGTAAACTCATGAAACCCCAATGGCTTGGAGAGTTTTGAAAAAATAAGTACAATTGACAATTCTATTTTTGATGCTAATATTTTCAAGAGCCAAATTCAATGGTTCTTTTGTGATTATGGAATACGGTGAGACCTAGCCTGTAGGTAGCTTCGACACTAATCTTCTGTTCTTGCTGCGCGTAAAGCTCATCCTCATGGACTCAGTTGCGGCGCTGTTCTGAGCGGATTTTGATGTTAACGGAACAGATCGCAAGAAGAGGGCAACGCTGTTTTTGCCCCCATCTGCCTCATGATTCCTGTGCATTCACTGTTCCAAGAAGGGGAATGCAAGGTGTGCTGCATTCAAGTCTGGGTGAGCTTGCTATCTACCAGCTTTAGGGGTTTAGGGTTTAAACCTCAACCCTAAGCCGTTTGAAAATCATAGGATTTAGCACCACTTCCATTTCAGCCACTTCCTCAATGAGAATTGTCTTCTCATTGTGGTGGTGCAATGAAGTTTCAAACGAGTGGAAGTCAGTTTCAACTGCATTACCCATTTGTCAGTAGTTCTAGCTTTCATTTTTCGTGTTGTCCTTGTTGATGACCTAATCTGATGCACAAACAAAAAGCAATAGTAGGAGGATGTGCATTGTAGGACCATGCAATGCCACACATAAAAGCCCTTGCGGATATATTCTTCACGAATGAAGCAGTTCATTAGCCCTGTGGCTTGAGGATTAGTTCCCGTTGTTGCTCTGTGTTGTGCTTTCAAAGCTCTCACTCAAGAGTTTTACTTGCAGACACACTTTTGGGCACCGCAGGCAGCTCACAAAATATTAACGTGCCTTCAGACTCTTCCTGTTTTCTCTGACTATGTCTACTGTCGTCAAGGGTTGCACACCTTCTCCAAACCACGTCGATGTTGTCGATATCCAGCTACTTCAGGAAATGGGATCAGGGTTTCAGATGATATTTTAAACTGCTATTGCAGCACTGAGGTTCACTTTTTGTGTACATTGCAGCAATGATAGCAGATCCTGCTATATATGGATATAGACATTACTTCGTTTAGAATCAAGATCCTAGTGGTCCTACCTTCTTGAAGAGAGGGATCTTAGTGTCAACTTGAACATGAAAAGTTCCACAGAAACTAGTTGCTTCTTTATAGAGAAAAGCTTCATAAAATTGGTGAGGCTTGCACTCTCTTCAAGGAAATTACAGATCCTAATGCAAAAAACGAACTTAACCTTGTTTGAGAAAAATAGGAAGTAGTAGCAAATTTGGGAGACGAAGTGTGTTGTTAATGGAGGGCATGCTCACTGATGAATGCATGAACCTCAGACCCTACTCCAGCAGTCTGTGACTTACAATTGTGTGGGAGTTTGCTTCTGTCTAAGATGCACCAGGAGCACTTGTACCCTGAGCTTCCCACAGCCAAATCTGAGAATGATCTTGCTGCTGGTGATGCAAAGTTCAGAGGGTAAGGGTGTGAGGAGGAAATTGGCAGGGAGACAGCATTTCTTCTGGGCAGCCTGAAGCTTTACTCAATGTAAGTTGGGCTATCCTCACAACTAGAGAGCAGCGAGAGAACCAAACAGATATGAATTAATGTTGAGCATTTGGTTTATAGAAAAGAAACCTACCAAAGCCATTGATTGTATGGTCTCAAGTTGTAGCTCATCTCAATATTATTTAAAATGCTTGTAGAAATCTTAGGTCATGAAGGTTCAAAAACTACATACCAGTTGGTTCATTACATGCACCCAAGTAGGTTCAATAACTGCAAAGCCTTATACAATTTTTAATGCAACAACAGCAAAGAGTTTTTTCTAACTGTTTTGTGAGCCTTTTGTGAGCAATATGCTTTGGAATTGGAAATGAAAAAAGTGGTGAAGTGAAGTGAAGGTTGAAAGAAGTGAAAAGCAATATTTATTTTAGGAAAGAACAAAATGTTAATTTTTTGTTCTTTAGTTTCCTGTAGAATAATAACATATTTTGAATACTATAGTCTAGACATATATTTAAAAATATAATAAAAACATTATCACCATAAGTTATAACCACCCTATTTATATTTAAGTAATTTAAAAAAATAATAATAATTTCAATAAGTTGCACCTTATATTTTTTGGCACACAGATTCTAATAAACTCAAAATATTGCACTGGGAATCTATATAAAAATTTGCTGCAAGTTCTAACAAGGGGTGTTTCACATTGTGGCCTTGCCATTTACATGAAAAAGTATCTTAATGCAGAAGACGAAGTATGGAAACTCAAATATTTCACCATGCATGCAAAAAACAAATCTTCAAAAAAAATCCTCTAAAAGAAACCAATTTAATCCTTCAAGATATTATTATAACTCTATGATAAACTAATCTCAAGTTTCAACACAAGCCAAAATATGATGTTTCAAAAATCCTCATATAAAAAATAGAGCTATTATTTATTACCTAGTATGGGCCCAAATCCCTTAAGCTACTATAACTCTAGAATGAATCTAAACACAAGCTGAGGCAAGGCCAATAAACTTGAAATATTGCACTAAATTTGCTGCAAAGTTGTAATAAACTCTTCATAAATATTGCAGTTCCAATTCTCTTAGCCGCATTTGCAGCTGTTGTTGTTGTTGTTGTTGTTGGTGGAGATGGAATCATGAGAGAGTGAAGGAGATGATATTACAAGCTCAATCCGACCACCACAGTTGTGGCCTAAAAGCTCCTCGATCATCTCCGAAGCGAATTTGTCTTCCTCGGCGGCGTTCATGCAACTGATCTCCGTCGATGTAGCAGCTTCTAGTGCACAGTCCTCATGTGTTAGTGCAGGAGGACGTGGAGAAATATTGCAGCTCATGGTTTCCAACTCCACTTTTCTCTGCAACCAGTTCGCTTCAGGTAATTGCCTGCTTGTCTGTTTCTGCAAGATCCCAAGCTGGTTAGATTGTTGCTGGGCGTCAAGGCATAGGCACGTGAGAGACTGCTCCATTCTTGTGTCATTAATATGCTTGGCATCAATATCATGATGCAGCAGTTGCAGTACTTCATGCGCTTGATGTTCCTGCTGCTGAGATGCTAAGTACCAGCGATGAAGTTTTGCACTCAGAGTTGCGGAAAGCATTGACTGGGATTTGGGACTACTAGTGTTGTGTGCAGAAGCTGCATGTTTTGGAGGATCCTGCAACGGGAAATTAGTCCGTGCGTGGCTACCACATATGAGTCGCGCAGCTTTGTCGTAGGCGTGTGCTGCATCCTCTGCAGTTTCGAAGGTTCCCAGCCAAACTCTAGTCTTCCTGCAACATCCACCCACGCGGCATCATGATGAGTATTAGGAATTCGGTTTGCGAGTAGTTTGGTTTTACATCTTCAATTTGTTGGGCCGGGCATTTTTGCTTTGATCCATAAATTGGAAGACTGACAAATGCTTGCAGGGAAAGAGGATCAAAAGGAGAATGAAATTAGGCAGTAAAAAACAGACACTCAAGCTGTTATATAATTCTAGATGCTAAAATTCAGCCCAAGGATTCAAAACAACAGACTTCCTATCATTTCAAAATCTTTCGGAATGTAAGTGATAGAGATATATTCGAATTTCCACAACAGCTAGCGACAACCCAGCTCTCAGAACGCATTAGTGATTCAGAACTAGAGAATACCACAACAATGTGGAGTGACCGTAGCTGCAAAGCTGGTGCAGGAGCGAGAAGACAAGTCTGATCTGAGAGCTAGCTAGCTAGCTAGACAGACATGAGACGGGGAAATTAAAGGAAGGAAACGTCGAGAGGATGAGGGAATGTACAAGAGCGGATGACGAATCTCCGATACCCAAGAGCCCCAGTGCCGCTGTCTCACGCCCCTGTATCTCTGAGGCCGTCCCATACCCTTGAAACCCGCTAGCAGTTATCTCTCTCTCAGGAAACTGCTCTCTGTACAACAACGGAAGTCTTAATATTGTCCCAAAGTTGCTGCAGCTTGGTGGTACCTATGCAATTGTGGACTCTTGGAAAGAACACATGGGCAAGAAAACACACAATGCTCACTCCTTCCTCCCAGCTGATTCTGTAATTGGGGTAAAAACAGCGCCGCCGCCACAGATCATTCCTTCTTCTAGCTAGCTTATTATTATTATACATAAGATCACGATCGAGTGAATGCTTCCTTTTCCCGTGCAATAAATCACGCTGCGAAGATCCATCCCCATCTTCACCACACTGGGCTCACTTATTCTTTTTTTTACTGACAGCAGGGTCGATTCCAGCGTTGTTGGGCGGTTCTTTGAATTTTCAAAGGACTGTCGATTTCTGTTCTTCAAGTCTGTCTAGAATCAAAGGACCACCATGAGGACCAGTTGCTTCATAAAGTTCCTCAAAGAACCGACGGTTTTCATGAAAGGGCTGACAATTCCTCAGCCGGTTCTTTGACCTCTTGGAAACACTTGGGAGCCAAGGTTATATATAATACCAAAACCAGTCATTTCGGAATTTTGAAAATTGACCAATCAACATGGATATACATATACCCAGGTTGATATCCAGCGGGTATCTGTCCCCTTCCCCTAGCTGCCCAACACTTGATGGTCAATGTGGGAACCATTACTTATGTGGGAAGGAACTAGTGTCGTGAAAGAAAATTGTAAGAGTCTTGTGGACATCCATTGTATGCTCTATGTCGTTCACTACATCCATGACACAAGAATGTTGCAACACAGCAAAATAAATAACCATTCTGTGTGTGTAACTCTGATCACAGCAGCCTAATGCAAAGAGACCCCTATCACATTTATTCCACAACAGCAGCCCAATGGAATGAGATCCTAACACATTCAGTCGGACATTTTTGGCACCAATGTACTAATAATGTTTGCTATGATTGGGTTCATAAATGCGGCATTGAAATGCCCATGGTTGAAGAAGGCAAATTGGGTAGCTGGGGTTCTCCACTGCTGAAGAAACTCTAAGCACAGTCTCTTACTGATGGGCTTCTCGGCCAGGGCTTCTTTAAAGGATTTTGTCATGCAGTCAAAGTGGGGATCATCCAGAAAATAATTTAGCCAAATTTGGTTACATAATAGAAAAAATCAGATTCTTTTTAGACTCTACAGGTAAGTCTAATACTTGAAGGATTCCTTGTTCTAAAACCTCCAAGTGTTCATCTAAGTGATTAGAATTAATGCACTTTAGATAGATGCCAATGGAATTGGTAGTAAATAGTGTAAATAGTATTGGTTTGGTTTTGGACAAATTCTTTCTTTCCAGGCTGCTTCAGAAATAACCACATCCTGTTGAGCTCTTCTTTCTCTTTTCTAGAAACAGGTAGGTACGTAAGCCCACATGACCTTGGAGCCCATAAAGGGGCTGATTTCTAACATTTCTTGGGCTTAATGCAGCCACTATGAGGCCTCAGTGAAGAAGGTGAAGGTACCAGTGTATGCCCTGGTTCACCCTGGCCATTGGGTCTGGCCCCTTGGCATACTTAAATTCCCATATTCTGCTAAGGAAAATCCTTGTTTGAACTACTGTGAGCCCTTTACCTGAAGTCTACTTAACTTAGCTTATGAGATACCCGGGAGACTTAAGGGATTACAAAATGCTTCCTTCCCTAAGGGCTTAGCTATGAATTTTTTAGGTTAAGGGATATTTATAGGTTATTTAGGAACTACCTAGAGCTAATTCATAGTGCAAGACGGGGTTACATAGCTTACCTAGAGGGCAATCAAAAGCTTACATAGGAGATTACAAAAGGCCTATTTAGAGGGTTACATAGGGATTATCTAGAAAGACACTTAAAGGATGTACCTAGGTTATGGGATACTTAAGGACTACTTAAAAAATTACATAATGCTTACCTAGGGGCATATCTAGATTATGGGATACTTAAAGATCATTTATAAAATTACATAGAACCTACCTATGAGGGCTAACTGGAGATTTCTTAGGTTAGGGGATCTACCAAGGGGTTATTCAAGAACCTACCTAGGGTTGCCTCATAGCCCCTTTAAGTAACCGTTACCTATCTCCTAACTTAGATAGGTCCTTAGCTAATTAGCATGTACCATTTTAAGTCATCCCTCTCTAACTTCTTATGTAAACTTTTGATAGCCCTTATTTTGAATAGATCTTAAGTAGGCCCTAAATAGCTTTTTAAGTAGGCTCTCAATAATCCTTAACATAGGTAATCCACTTAATAGATTCATAGGTAGACCATAGCAAACCCCTAAATAAGGCCTAACTTATTAGCCCCCTAATTAGGTAGGCCCTTAATTTATGTGGTGGTAACCTAAATCTATTGTAGCATGGTTAGAATAAAAACTATGATGATCACTTGGGGCTGTTCATTTTAGTGTTTTGAAAAGTGATCTTGACTTGTATGGACTTCATGGATAGGTTCAAAAGCAAAGATAAGTGGGTTGAGGGAGGCCCAAATTGAGATTACTTTATAAATAACTTTAAATATGTTATTAAAAAAATTAAACAATTTTCACATGAGATTTCTAAAGTGAGAATTCAAGAGCGGGAGATGAATATAACATGGCATATGCAATATTACACAAAATTCCACAAAACCTTAAGGTGGCCATGATTAATCTATCCATAGCTAGCTAGGATGTTTAGCTCTTGGATGCTTTTGACTTGTTTGTGATGCATGTGAACCAGTTTGTATGACTTAAATAGTAGCTTAATGAGAAAGCATGAATCTCTAGAGTAGATTTTGATGAGAGAGAGATATCCAACCTTCATCCACCTGGAGAAGAATCTGACCCAGACTTGATTGCCTCAATGTGTGGCTAGACAGAAGTCTAGCTTAAATCACTCGGATGATTTATTTTCCTTGTATTTGAAAGCACCTTCCTACATGCAAGATGCTTTCACCCATTGAAGGGACTTTTCGTAATTTGCACTAGGAGAGAGTGTGGCCAAGTTCCTGAAGAATTTCAATAGGTTTTTAAGAAAATTGAGATTGTCCCAATTTCATTACACAAAACATTTTAATGAATTCAATATGTCCTTTAGTGATTGGGGACCAGCTCCTATTGACCTAGTGAATTCACTGAATAAAAATCAGCAAAAGTGAATTTGCCATATTTTAAAAATATTTTAAATTAATATTATTTATTGTTGATAATTTTCTCAAACTATGGTCTTTATATGGTTAACATAAGATTTTAAAATGTTTTTTTTAAAAAAACCATATCTTGTTCAAATGAAACAAATGAAAAGTTGTTCTTGATTTTTTTTTCCAAAGGTCTACACATATATAGTAAAGAAATATAAAAAATTTCAAATCATTTAAAGGAAAAAACATTTGAATTTTGTTGTTTAACAATTCACAAAATATTTCTTCATGAAAAAATATGATTTAACAAGTTGTAACATTTTTTTATGCAAAAAAAGTTATGGCATTGAACATAAATTAATTAACAATAAAATTGGTATTAATGTTCTATATTATATTATAAAATAAGTAGTGTATTATGTTATATTTTAGTTATAATATTTTGTAATATATGCTAAATATTAAATATAATGTATGAACAATGTATGCCATGTTCTACATACATACATATAATTATTTTATACATAATCTTAATGCACTATAAATTAATCACAAATTATAAGACTTAATTTAAATTTAAAATAATTATTTGATCACTAAAAAAAATTGATTCTAGTGAATTACATTAGTGAATTGCTTCAATTATACATGGACATGAATGACTCAAGTTTCACTCAAGATGAGATGGTGCAAGGCTATAAAGGCTTAGTTCATTTTTCATTATTACAAAATGTGGGTGCAAGTCACTGGTCTTAGTGATTACTCTAGTGAATTCATTACATCCTCGCTAGGCCATGCATGTTCACTATGAACATGAATTCACTCAAAATCTAATAAATCACTTGGCATATAGGAACACCTTTTGTCACAATAATTTAAGTAAAATGGCACAATGAAATGGTGAAATGATTTAATTTGACCCAAAAAAATACCCAAATTCACTAGATTTAGAAGATTTTGTTTTCCAAATCACCTGATTTTATATAATAAGTTCCAGTAGGTAGCAAAGAATAGTGAAGATTTCGGGTTTTTTTCTACTTTCATATCTAGTATGTAGCCAAATCTGGCTAAATCATCTTCAGCTACATCACAAAATTGAAAGAAAAAAAAAAACCCCTGCTAATTGGTGGCGGCTATTGGGATTTGTGCCTCAAAAACCCTTTTGATATAGTTTATGTTGCCAGGGGTAACGGTGGGTTGTGGCTGATTTGCAGTGGCCAGGTGCTGAGGAAGATCATTCTTGTTGCTGCCATGGGAGAGGATAGGGATTTGCTGTGAATAAACAAGCAAGAGAGAAGAAGCAGCAGCACACATCCTTCAACGTTCACACTGCACAGGATCTCTTGTTGTTCTTTTGGAAGCTCTTGAAGTTCAAGAGTGTTGAAATATGGTTCTTTCTTTGTTTATTGATTGAAGTTCAGTGCAGCTTCAGATCTGTTCATTATTGCTGCTTACTAATCCAGGTCAATGAATTTACATATGTAAGTATAAATTTATTGTTGTTGGGATTGTATCCTGGCACTCAGTTGCTTCATGTTCTGCATTTGGGAGATAGGGTGAGCGAAAAATTTGCTGACAATAATATAATCTGGTTCAGAAAGATCTACTCTTTTCAGTAGCTAGCAAATAGTAAAATGTTTTTATCTTTCCTCAATCACATTTCTTCAAGATCTAGTTGCAGAGTCTTTTCTTTTTGGACTCATCTAGCTTTTAAGTATCATGTTTGAAAATTAGTGTTGAAACACATAAAGACAAACAGCAACACAACAAAAGAAGGAATTTTAATTAGCTCACTACAATCCCAATAAAAAATAACAGCTACAAGAACCAACAAACATGTCAGGGGATGTAGTTAAGTCCTCCAGAGGAAACTTGGAATGTGCACTGTGTGTGTGTGTGGAGAGCACAGTCCACAACACATGGGGAATTGTTATCAACTGACCACTACACTAACATTGCATATTTTGCCACCCAAAAAAGACAGAACCCATTCTAAGTTCTTATTACACAATGGGTTCTTATTTTTTGGGTGGCGAATTTTTCAAATTTTAGAGGAATTTAAAAGCCTTAATAATGTTTCATTACTTTGTGGATACCACTGAAAGAGGGGATATGGGGTGAAAGGAGGCCCAAACAAAGATAGGGTGAAGACAAGGTGACTTTATAGATAACTCTAATATGTTCAAAATATAGCTTTGGAGTAAGATGTTTCATATACAACAAATTAATATAGCCTTTGCCATTGGCCCAACTGTGAACTTGTTACTCAACTAAATTTTGCTTGCAAAATCATTTTTTGTAATTTAATTGAATTCTCATTGAAAAAAACTACTCAAAATTCTATATCTCAGGGACCTCAAGTCTAAAGTTTTCCAAATCACTGTCATTAAGTCTTGCTTATGAAGAGCTTTCCAACCATACCCAAATCCACTATAAATTTTATTTTTGATCTAAATGAATTTTCAATGAAAAAAAATGTTCAATATTCTATAACTTCTCCATTGTAGATCAAAACATTATGAAACAACTTAGTGCACCCCTACTCGTCAAGAGCTTTCCAGCTTATCAAAAGCATAGCAAGAGGTGTTATGGTTTGGGAGATCTCAATGTGACAAACAAAACAACACAAACTACTTCCTTCATAGATAGATGCTTGGTGGAATGAATATAATATTTCACCAAATCTACAGCAAACTAGGCTTTCCCACTCCAAGCTTAATCCCACATAAGTCCATATACCCCAAATCAATTTATTTTCAAGTTTCAACATTTTGATAAATTCCAAATGACAGTTTTCGAAGTTCACAATGTTCAATGTATATTCAATGTTTCCCTAGAGGGAAGAACATGTACAAGGTACAAAATACATTTTGAGGTTTTACCAAAAATACGTTGGAACCAAAGATTAACCATTTTACCAAAAAAGCTGCATGAATTAGACTTGAAGGTTCTACTTAAAAATTACAATTGACCAACTAGTTTATATTAGTGTTGTTTGTGTGTATGATTTTTGACAAACACATCATGTAAATGTAAGGGTAAAACCTCTCGGCCACATCTATATAAGTGTAAATGCTTAAACTTGAACTTGTAACTGCAAAATGTAAAATCATGTAATTTACCCATTTTAAGCTATGTGAAACATTGTGAGTGTATGGGTTCAAATTATGCTAATATGTATCAAAATAGTTATAATCATTTCTTAATATTTCATGTTTTAAAGTGCTAACTTAAGTTGGTGTTGAAAATTTGAAATTATTTATCTACTAACATTCATAAAATATCATAAAAACATTTTTATAAGTTCAAAAGCCTGTTCCTGAATAAGCAATCATGTCTTGCCACATCAACATGATTGATTGACTCATCACTTTTTAAAAATTCACTTAAGTGTGATTGCACCCTAACTGTAATTACCTACCTTGCAAATATGTGTGCAAATCTATGTTTAAAAAATGATAAAAGAAAATGGGTCCTTAAAGATATATACATTATACAATTGTCAAATGATGCTTGCATGGTTGATTGAAATTATACAATAAAATGTGTAAATTTGAAAGGAAAAAATCTCTCAAGGAAACCACTTTCCCTCATATATTAAAAAAGAACCGATGACACGAGAAGTATTTTAAAAAAAAATAGTTTGATATAAAAAATGTTAAGTTAATAAATTTATAAGGTTCCACCCAATAAATGATGTGATTGTAGTTGAAAGTTGAGATCCAAATAAGTTTGCCTTGGTTGTCTAATATTTGATGTCTAATTCTCAATTGTGAAAAATGTGCATCTGTTCATGGTTTTCAAAAAATAACCCAAGAAAACACAAAACATAGGATGCATCTCATAACATTTTTGTTCCAAAAACTAGTTCATTTATCCTGATCTGGCCAAAAATATTTACATGGGACCATGTAAGTGTAAATGAATACTTTTTACACCCTTTTTTTCTTTGGTGTGTAAGTGTAAATTCTAAAAAGATGACAGTTACATTTACATTTTTTTTGCATGGTGGGTGCCTACCAAAAAAAAAACCTTAAACCTATGTTTAAAAGTTACCTTTTAGGGTTTTAGTTCCAATTCTAGTGGGATGCTAGTTCAATAATCTGGTGCTAGTTCCATCAAAAGGGTGTTTATTTAGGCTCAGGCCTTTAATATCTTGAACCTTTGATATTAACACTACAAATTATGGAATCTACCAACCCTAGTTTGTAGTAGTCTTGTGTGGGTCTTTGATTTTCATGAGAACCTTAGGTTTCAGTTTCATTTTATTTCAAAAATCAAAGAACCTCTAGTTCAATTTTTTTGAAAATTTTGAAAAATCACAGAACCATGACTTCGAAAGAATTCAGCTTTGAAATTCAGGTTCAAAAGAACCTCTAGTTCAAGGTTTTTGAAAATTTTCATAAAGTAGCTAGTTTTCCTGAAAATATTGGAAAAGAAAGAACAGTTTAGTTTATTCGACTTTTTCCCTCAAAATTTCGAGAACCATGCTTACATATCAGCATCAGATATTTGATCTCCCGATAACTGTGGTTATATATCAAAACAAGTGTTTATTTGTTGAGAATCATGGTTATCAACCTGGATGTAATTACTTAAAAACTTCACTACAACCCACCAGGCATCAGGACGGATCTTAGGGTTGATAACCATGATTTTTCAAAAAAATCAAATACCCAGAACTGATATACAACCACGTACAAAAAAATCAAATAACCACGTACAAAACCTTTGGTTCTTCCATGAATCCTGATGGTTCTTTAAGGTTTTTGAGTAACCAGAACCGGTGGTTCTTTGACTCTGGTTTTTAATACCCACAAGGGACGGTTATTACAAAATCAAAGAATTATCTTATACAGTGTTGGTTGGTTGGTTCTTTGAATTTTTAAAAAACCACTGGTTCCGGTCCTTTAAATATTCTAGAATCAAAGAATCGATGATTCTCTGGCCAGTTCTTGAACTTTCATAATTTTTTGAGAATTGGTGTTATATATCAGTTCTGGGTATTTTAGTCTAGGGTTCACCACATGTGTGCATAAAAAAGTAGACCAAATACTTCTAAAAATTGTTTCAATACATCACGAATGAGGACCTGTTTTAAAGTTTTGTCTCATGTACCTAGAAACTCGGACCAAATTTCTTGGTGTTGTAGCATGGGAGCTTTCTTGAGGCATAATGCAGATTTTTGTTTCTTCAATTTCTGGTGACCTCTTATAGCCTACCAAAAACTATTTTCAAAATGGGTACACAGATCTCTTGCTCTTGGTTACTGAGCTTTGTTTACTTGTTTCTAAAGCAAGAAAAAGCAGAAGATTGGAGATCTGTGTACCCCATTCAGTTAGCAAAAGTTAAATGTAGTTTCTGGGCTCTGAATCCCTTGATCAGTTCATAAACTTATAAACCCTTAAACCTCAATATAAAACTTAATATTTTTATGCATTAAGGTCACCTTTTTATTATTATATGATTCAATTTGACCCCATTTTCACTCTTTGTAGCTTACTGTACATTATTTTACATGCACATTGAAATATGTGTCGTCTACATATACACATTTGTGCTTACACAAAATTTAATTACATGTGAAGTTGAATGCACTCATATGAATAGTATTACATTTTACATTTTAGACTATAGCACCTCACAATAGTCTAAACAATGTACACATTATGCACCGTAAATTATTACATGTTTGCAGTTTAAACTCTAGTATGTTATGTATGTATGTAATGCTATGTTAATACATTCATAATCACGTATGTTATACTTGTGAAACAATTATGAATGTAATTTTATAACATGTAACATGCTACACGTTATCGTGGAACAATATGTGATAGGTAAGTATTTGAAAATGTACACATTGCATATCGCACGATTGCATGTTTAAAGTTAGATTCTAACACCAAGTGTTATTTTGTCTAGGTAGTGGGATGTTCATAGCTACATTGATCTAACAAATGGAGATTATATTCCTATAACATACCTTCATATTACATGGCATTTGTTATCTTAATATACCAATTGAGAATATCTTCTATATGCATACACCACAAGTAATAATATGTAGCAAACTCCAGAGCCTCAACAATGCTACTTTTCACAGTTCCATAAATATGGAAATAACCACACCATAGCTTACAATGCATAAGAGCTCTATGGAAAAACCATACCCTGTAGAATCAAGAAGATGTAGCAAAATGAATGAATATGAAGTTTGATGGCCACTGTCTTCAGAAAACAAAATTGGGTTTTTCAAATGTCAGGGTAACCAAACTAGATTGAAGCTTTCCCCCCATTTGCAGTTATTCTGGGGCCAGCGGCTTTTCAAAAATCTAGTCTTTGTCCCTTCAAACCTAAAAAGTGAAGAAATGTTTTGGGGCTCATGTTTTACAACAGGGTAAATCATACATACCTATAACAATTATGACAACCTTATCTCACTTTGTAAATATCAGTGTTGGACGGGTAACATATTTTGTACATACCAGATTGGTATCAATATAATATACATCTTGCTTCCCACTTTGCTCATTCAAAGTGCCACATCCATATCTTGTCACTTGGGCCATCAAATTCAAAGTTCAACATCAAGAATGAAAACATACTCATACCAAAATACTTTCTCAAAAATTAATCATGTTACTGGTATTGGGTACCAAATTCTCCATCATGTAGAACCAAACTGGTAAGGTAATATCACCTGAAACATTTGGGCTGGAGTGAAACAACAGCCACCAATGCACTAGTTCAGGATGAGGCCGCTTGAGGAAGGTGGAGAGCTCAACGTTGAAGGAATCTGGAGAGGAAAAAGCAAGAGGAGTGCTTCATCCCAAATGCAGAAGGGAGAAAAGATTACCTTCTCTACATTTCTTTTTCTTTTATGATCT
>Ga0116231_10003017_pt1 | contig 35169 bp, 29 predicted proteins | sample S1TSphgellanicum_2_FD_89695 | JGI IMG/M metagenome (GOLD analysis project Ga0116231, IMG submission 89695) | Host-associated microbial communities from peat moss isolated from Minnesota, USA - S1T2_Fd - Sphagnum magellanicum MG | ecosystem: Host-associated > Plants > Peat moss > Unclassified...
GGGGGATGGAATTTCGCCCTGACGGCGGGAGAGTGGCATTTTTCTCGATGCGAAAGCGAAAGACATAAAAGTCTTTTGCTTCTTTTCTTCAGAAAAGAAGGCCTTACTTTCTTGCTTCAGGCCGCTTCCTCCGCCGTCAATCCCAATGATCCCAAAAGCTCCGACCGCAACGCCGCGAATTCCGGGCTGCCATGCCGCCGCGGCCGCGGCAGATCGATCCGCAACTGCAGGCCTATCCGCCCGCGCTGCAAAACCACCGCATGATCGGCAAGCAACAAAGCCTCATCCACATCATGCGTTACCAGCAAAGCCGCCATGCCATGCCGCGCCCAGAGTGCGGCTACCAAAGCCTGCATGCGCAACCGCGTCAGCGCATCGAGTGCCGCAAAAGGCTCGTCCAGCAAAAGCAAATCCGGGTCGCGCACCAGCGCCCGCGCCAAGCCGGCCCGCTGCGCTTCGCCACCCGAAAGCGTCAGCGGCCACGCATCCATGCGATGAGAAAGCTCCACCTCGCGCAACGCCTGCTCCGCCCGCGCGCGCGCATCTGCCTCCGGCAGCCCCAGCGCCACGTTTTCCCAAACCCGCTTCCACGGCATCAGGCGCGGTTCCTGAAACACCACGGCCCGCCTCGGCGGCAGAACCACAACACCCTGTTCCGCCACATCCAGCCCCGCAAGCGTGCGAAGCAACGTGGTCTTGCCCGACCCGCTCCGCCCCAAAAGGGCGATGAAGCTGCCGGCCGGGATTTCTAGGTTCAACCCATCCAATACCGCGGTCGGTCCAAAGCGCCTGACCAGCCCGCGCACCTGTGTATCGGCCGCCTCCTGCACACTAATGCTCATCGCCCCAGCCTCGCCGCCGGCCGCCACGCGAGCGCAGTGCGCTCAAGCCCGCGCACCGCCTGGTCAGACACCAAACCCAGCAGCGCATATACCGCAAGCCCCACCATGATGATGTCGGTCCTCAGAAAATCCCTTGCATCCATCATCAGGTATCCAATGCCGGAATCCGCGTTGATCTGCTCGCCCACCACCAGGCTCAGCCACGCAATCCCGATCGCATAGCGCAGTCCCGTGAGAAAATTGGGCAACGCGGCCGGCAAAATCACATGCCGTATCAATCCGCTGCGTGAAAGCCCAAGCGTCGATGCCACCTCCACCAATTTCGGGTCGGCACCACGTATCCCAGCAAACAAATTAAGGTAGATCGGAAACGTGGCGCCCAACGCCACCAGCGCCACTTTCGGAGTCTCCCCAATGCCGAACCACAGGATGAATAGCGGCACCAAGGCAAGGAAAGGCAAAGTGCGCGCCATCTGCAGCGCCGGGTCCACCAAATCCTCCCCCAACCGCGACAACCCCGCAACCAGCGCCAGTACTGTGCCGGTCAGTATGGCGATGCCAAGCCCCACAGTCACCCGCAACAAACTCACCGCCAGATGGTGGATAAGCGCGCCGGAGGCCAGCAAATCCCGCGCCGCCGCCAGCACCGTCAGTGGCGCCGGCATGATGCGCGGCGGCAGCAGCCCTACGCTTGATGCCGCCTGCCAGGCGACCAGCAAGCCAATCGGCGTCACCGCGCGCCGAAGGGCCGCCCGCGGGATCGCCAGCCGCCCCTGCACGCCCAGGGGAACGCGACGCCAAGCGCCGCCCACAGCGACGTTCATAACCGGCTCTGACATTGTGGTTCCTCGGAATTGGCGCTAATTTCACAGTTAAGAGGCAATTGTCAATAGATAGCACTATATTAAAAAGTGAATATGGAATACTACATCGAACAGTGTTCAAAGGTTGCCTTGCCATGCCCATCAATCTGCCCACCGATCTGCTGCGCAGCTTCCTGGCCATCGTCGATACGGGATCGATGATGCGGGCCACCGATCACGTGTTCCTCAGCCCCTCGGCCCTTAGCCTGCAGATGAAGCGGCTGGAGGAGATTGCGCGCCGCCAGCTTTTCCAGCGCAGCGGCCGCAGCCTGATACTGACCCCCGCCGGCCGCGAACTGGCCGCCGTCGCCCGCAAAATGCTGGACTTGAATGATGCCGCCATCGGCTCGCTGCTGGGTGAAACCCTCTCGGGCTTGGTGCAATTCGGCATGGTGCAGGATTTTGCCGAAACCCTGCTGCCCGAAATCCTGCGCGATTTCTCGTCCCTTCACCCGCAAACCCAGCTGCGCCTGCACGTCGCCGGCTCGCCGGAACTGGTCGATGCCTACAGTCGCAGCGCGCTCGATATCGCCCTCGGCCTCGGCCGCCCGGCCGATCCACATGTGCTGATGGTGGCCCCCATGATCTGGCTCGGTGACGCGGAACTGGCCGAGGCGGAGGAGGTGAAGCTCGTGCTGCTGGAAGCCCCTTGCGTGTTCCGAACCGCCTGCCTGCGGGCCTTGCAGGATGCCGGGCGCCGCTTCCGCATCGTCGTTGAAACCCCAAGCCTTTCCGGCATGCGCGCAGCCGTTTCCGCCGGCCTCGGCGTCACCTGCCGAACTGACCTCGTGGCCGGATGGGGCGGCCTGCCTGTGGTGCCACCAAGACTTTTGCCGCATCTACCCGAGGTCGGTTACGTGCTGCTGCGGTCCGAAGATCCGACCGAAGCGGGACGGCGCCTCGCCGAACTCACCGAAGCGGCCCTGCGGCGCCGCGCCGCCAGCTACAAACCCGCGCTTCTGCCGCGGCTGGCACCCCACGCGGCCTTTCGCGGTGCCGCCTGATCCGTGAGCACGGGCAAAACCAGCATCCAGAAAGTCAAACGCATTTCGTGGCGTATTTCGTGATAACTACAACTTCTTGCTGTTGAAAACAGGGAACCGATCCATCTGGTTCCCCAGGAGAACCTGATGCCTGTCGATTTCACCGGTCTGGTGGCCCACACAAATCCTTCCGAAGCCGCCCCGCGCGCGCCAGGCGCGTTCGATCGCACTTATCTGCGCGCATTGGCGGAAGCGCATGAACAAAGCGGCTTCGCCCGCGTTCTGATCGGCTACGGCTCCGTTTTCCCCGATGGCCTGCATCTCGGCACCTATGTCACTGCGGTCACTGAAAATCTCGGCGTGATGCTAGCCCACCGCCCAGGCTTCGTGGCCCCCACCCTCGCCGCCCGTACCTTCGCCACCATCGATCAATTGAGCGGCGGTCGCGCCTCTATCCACATCATCTCCGGCGCCTCCGACGAGGAACAGCAGCGCGATGGCGACTTCCTGAACAAAGAACAGCGTTACGAGCGTTCAGAAGAATATGTCGGCCTGCTGCGCCGCCTCTGGACTGAAGATGCGCCCTTCGACCATGAAGGCAACCACTATCGTTTCAAGGGGGGCTTCGTTTCCGTAAAGCCGCTGCAAAAGCCTTACATCCCGATCAATTTCGGTGGCTCCTCGGAAGCCGCGATCGACGCCGCCGGCAAACATGCCGATATATACGCGCTGTTCGGCGAAACCCTCGCCCAGGTGCGCGAACAGGTGGCCCGCGTGCGCGCTGCGGCCGCCCGCCACGGCCGGACGATCCGCTTCAGCCTTTCCCTGCGGCCGATCCTGGCGGAAACAGAAGACGCCGCATGGGCCCGCGCAGAGTCGCTGCTGGAGCGTGTGCGTACCGCGCGCGCCGGCGGCAACCCATTTATCCGCGGTGGCCAGCCAAGCGTAGGCTCTCTGCGCCTGCTCGAAGCCGCCTCCCGCGGCGATCGCCACGACAAGCGCCTATGGACCGCGATCGCCCGCGAAACCGGTGCCGCCGGCAACAGCACCTCGCTGGTCGGCACGGTGGACCAGGTGGCCGATGCGTTGCTGGACTATTACGATCTCGGCATCACCACCTTCCTGATCCGCGGCTTCGATCCGCTTGAGGATGCCATTGCTTACGGCGCGCTGATCGAGAAGACAAAGTCGCTGGTGGCGGCAAGGGAACAGGCGCAGGTGGCAGCAGAGTAAGTAAGACTCTTCTTTTCTGAAGAAAAGAAGCAAAAGACTTTTATGTCTTCGCCGCATCCCACCGGGCGGCCATGGCCACCTACGTTCGGCTAGCGCCAGAAACAAAAGTTTTTTGGTTCTTTTTTTCAAAAAAGAACATTCTTCCTTGCTTTCTCAACAAACCTTTGAGCATTACGCGCTTTTTTCATCCTGCCGCGCAGCGTAGCCTTTCCCCGGGATAACGCATATCCCATTGTTACGGCATCAGGAGGAAAAACAATGAGCGCCGCAATACAGCTCGAACGCCAGCACGACACGCAGCTGAACATCGTTCCTTTACAACCCACCATCGGCGCGGAGATTCGCGGAATCGATCTACGTGAACCGCTCACCGACGCACTGCGCGACGAAATCAAGCAGACCATCCTGAAATACAAGGTGGTTTTCTTTCGCGACCAGTCGCTGGATCATCAACAGCACGCCGCCTTCGCCCGCAATTTCGGCCCGCTCTACACGCCGCCCTACGCCAAGCCCGATCCGGTGGAAGGGGTAACCCCCCTGCATCAGATTTCCGCCGCCGAATTCCAGAAGCGGGAACAGGAATATCTCGATGAATTCAAGGACGAAATACAGGAATTCTACCACACCGACACAAGCTGGCGCCTGGTGCCCACCTGGGGTGCCGTTCTACGCGCGGTCAATCTCCCCCCGGTCGGCGGCGACACCATCTGGGTGGATGCCGGCCTCGCCTACCGTGCTTTGCCGGATGAGGTGAAGCAGCGCCTGGAGGGCAAGTTCGTTACCCACGATTTCCGCCGCGCGTTGCTGAAAACCGGCCAGGACTATCCGGTCGTCTCGCACCCGGTCGTGCGCACGCATCGCGAGACCGGTGAAAAGATCCTCTGGGTCAATTTCAGCCAGCATCCGAAAATCCTGGGCCTCGATCGCGCCGAGAACCAGGAACTGCTGAAAATCATTGTGGCAGCTTATGCCCGCCCGGAACACCAGGTACGTTTCTCCTGGCGCCCTGGTTCGATCGCCTTCTGGGACAATCGTGCGGCCGTGCATTACGCCGTGCGCAACTACGGCGACTACCCGCGCCTACTGGAACGCATTCTGATCGCCGACGAAGAGCTTTGGACAAATCTCTAAACCGCCTCACGCCAAATCCCCTCCCCGTTGTGGGAGGGGCACTTCGCGCAGCGAAATCAAGTAAGAAAGACTCTTCTTTTTCTGAAGAAAAAGAAGCAAAAAGACTTTTAGATCTGGCGCCTACGGTAAAATCCCGGCCATGGCCTCGATCACGAAAACTGTAGGATGGATAAGCGAAGCGCTACCCATCATGAGCCCGCATCGTGCTTGGGCATTACGAGGCAAGTAGGGCAAGCGCTCAAAAATCCACCTCCGCGTTCAGTGTATATGTGCGTGGCGGCCCCGCGGAAACCTGCGCCTGGCTGACCACCCAGTAATTCCGGTCCAGCAGATTTTGCACATGCGCCCTGAAAGTTAGCTGCTTGCCGTAAACCGGCAGCACATAGCTCGCACCGACATCGAACACGGGATAGGAAGGAAAGCGCAGCAGATTCAGCGTATCGCCATAGCTATGGCCGGTGTAGCGCACCCCGCCATCCACCGTCAGTTGCGGCGCCGGCGGCAGGCGCCAGAACGCGAACAGCGAAGCTTCCAGCGGGCTGGCACCAGGGATGAATTTGCCAACGGCCGACACGGCCTTGCCAGACAGATAAGCATCCCCCCCGGTATAGGTCGCGTCCAGCAACGTCACGCTGCCATTGACCGAAAGATTATCATCAAGCTTCAATGACGGATTGAACTCAATACCCTGATACCGTGAATTGCCCGTAAGCGCGAACACCGGCAATGTTTGTCCGGGCAGAACCGCACCATAAAGGCCGATCGGTTCTTCTATCCTGAAAAGCGCAACCGTTCCGTAAACAATCCCATATGCACTTTTCAGCCCCACTTCCCATTGCGTGCTGGTAATCGGTGGCAGAAAGGCACTCGGATTGGAAACACCTGTGGTAGGCGCCTGCACACCTGTCTGTAGCGCCTGCGAATAGCTCACATAGGCCTTCGTCTGCGGCGCCACATCAACGGTCAGGGCAAAGCTCGGCGTGATCGGATGCAGATTGTAGGAAATCACCTGCTTTTCCGTCTTCTCATCGTTGAAGACAGCAACCGTATAGGCCGGATCATAAACTTCCGGCTCATACACAGCGGCCAGATCACGCTCCGCATAATCATTATAGCGGAACCCGGCGAGGAACGACACCGGCCCGTAGCTCGCGGTATCGCTCAGAAACAGCGAATCCTGCCAGATCGTCTGGTAGCGTTTGTAATCGATATGCTGGTGGTCGTAATTGTATCCGTTTGCGTTGCCAAGAATGGGCGGTGCGGCGCCATAATCGTACAGATTGGCTTCCCCGAGTACCTGGGCCGGTGGATTGAACAGATCGAAAACAACGTTCGTCACGTTCCCGCCAAATACGATATCATGCTGCACTGGCCCGGTCGGAACATGGCCCTCCACCTGAACCTGGCCGAGATTATACTCGAAATAACGGTTCATGTTGAAGGCAAGGTTCACATACTTGCCAGCATTATCCAGAATCTCGGCCGTGTTCCCCGGAAATTGCTCGTCGAGGTTGGAATACCTGTAGCTGAAAGTTGCTTTCCAGTTGGGTGCAAACTCCCAATGCAATTCGGGCGTGAGCAACGGATTGCTGTTGATTTTCCGCGCCCCTGCCGAACCTAGGTCGAGCTTTCCCTTCGGTGTGGAGAGATGCGTGATCACGCCTTCCGTCGGCACGAGCGAAATGCTGTTTATCTGGGAAAGCTGCACCGTATTGAGGTAAAACCCGTTCAACGACCAACTGAGATCCGGCGTGATTTTGCCCTTCAGCGCAACCGACCCCGAATACTCCTCATTATAGGCGTTGTTGTAGAGATAGCCGGATTCCTGCTCCAGATTCACGCGCATGAGCGTATCTCCGGAAGGCGTGATGGGGCCACCGGCATCCACGTGCTGGGTAAGGATATTGGCTGACCTTACACCAGCATCGGCCTCATACATCCAGGTTTCCGTGGGTTCCTTGCTCTGGAAATCCAGGATGCCGCCGGGGGCTGCGAAGCCGTAGAGGAAGCCTCCGAGCCCTTTCAGCAGTTCGACGCTTTGAAAACTGTCGAACGGCATATCCTGGAACCAATAGGGAAACGGCAGACCGTCCACCTTATAGCCGTTCGTGCGATCCAGCAGCAGCCCGCGCACACGGAACGTGTTGCCCGATGCCACGCCTGAATTGGCGATCTTCACGGCGGTATCGTAGCTGAACGCATCGTTGATCGTGGCTGCACCAAGCGTCTTGATCTGTTCCGACGTCACTTGTGAGATCGAGAATGGCGTTTCGAGGATCGTTCGCGTCCCAAGCGCCGTATTGCGCAACGCCTTGTTCTTTTTCTTGGCGGTCACGAGAACATCCTCCGCCTTTACTTGGCGGGGCTTGGCAGAAATACCCTCATTCTCGGCAACCTGGGTCGCCGCCACATCGGCGTTTGCATCGGCCGCACGTGCGTGGCAAGGCGCCAGCACCATGAGCCACGACAGTGTAGCCATCGCGGAAAGAGAGGTCGTGGCCGTCGCGAAACGTCGCGCAGTCCTGGGCACAATGTATCTTTTCATGTTCCATATCTCGACGTACATGCAGCGAAACTTCAGCCGGGCACGCCGCTGCTCTCAGCGGCGCGTTCAATTGCACCCAGGCCCACTCAGGAAATTGTCAGTCTCCCATCACCGACAGGATGACGTTGTCTTGCTCATGACCCATGACCAAAAATTGCTCCCGGCTAACTATCCAGAGAGCCGCAACAAAAACAGCGCGGATTTCTCACCGCAGGTTTTGGCGATAATGTACGATCCCTAAATGTGATCCGTAAATTATCCATATTAATTACGTGAAATAAGAGCAGATAGCGGCAGAATGGATCGCCCCATGCCGACGCAACGTTTGTTATCCCGGCATGTCGCTCATGGTAAACCCGATCATCCGCCCGCAGGCAACAACGGCAATCCAGATGCACAGCGATATGCCGCCAGCCAACTTCGCGCGCAGCGGCGTGCGTGCAGCTTCATCCCACGCCGCCACGCCGCGGAATGTCGCCAGTTGAAATATCGCCATATTTACGCCGGCGAGCAGCAACAGCACCATTTTCAAGTCGAATGCCGTATTGGCCGCATATTGCGCCGCTTTCGCGCTGAACAGCAGGCTTCCGGAAATCACCGCCACGCCAAAGGCCACCCAGGTCAGCGGTACTATCTCCGCATTCAGCCGGGAAAACCGCCGATCCCGCGAGGCCAGGCCCAGCAACCGCAAATCCACTGAAGCGATCGAACCGACCACGAAGGTGATTGCCAGCACATGCACAGATTCTATCCAGGGAAACAGCGTGTCTCCCTCTCGGATGGAAGTCGCAATGCCAGTGTCATGCAGCCACTGCAGAAACGAATGGATTCTCATACTAACGAACCAGTCTGTCTATGGCTGCGTATAGGCGATCCAGCGGCCCGCCAGCACGATCCCGGTCCAGAGCGCGATCGATGCAATGCCGATCCCTCGCGCCGCCATTCCGGAAGAATTGGCGGCCGGCTTGACCACAAAAATCCGTTGGAAGCACAGCGTCAGCACGATGGCCGCGGCAAGCAGCGACATCTTGATAGCGAAAGAAGGATTTTCCAATGATCTGGCCGGCTCCGCGGTGATCAGCAAGGCGCCACTCACCAACAGAACCGGCAATGGCCACCAGATGAACGGCAGCAGCCGGCGCGCCAGCACCGCTGGCGCCTCCTCTCCGCGCCACACGCCGATCAGCCGCAAATCCAGCACAAATACCGAAGACACAACCGAAGAAATGGCCAGAATATGGATCATCTGCAGCACCGGTATCACCCAGAAATGGCTGGATATCATCAGGCTCAACGAAGTCCCTTGCAGCCAGTGACAGAAGCCATCCAATCCGTACAGCATAGCACCCTTAAAAATCAAAAGTTCTTTGGTTCTTTCTTTCAAGAAAGAACATACTTACTTTCCTTTTTTATCCATACGCCCGCGTTACCAGCAGAAAAACCCCAAACGCCACCAGCCCCGCCGAGCCCACATCCACAACCAGCCGCCGCGAAAGCCCCAACCCCGCCCGCACCAGCAGCGCCGCTGCCCCGATCATCAACAGCACCAGGGAAAGCTGACCGATTTCCACACCCAGATTGAATCCCACCAGCAATTCGGCAAGCTTCCCTGTCGGCAGACGCATTTCCAGCAAATCAGCCGCGAATCCAAATCCATGGATCAGACCGAACACCAGCGTCACTACCAGGCGCAACCGCGCCGCATCCGTCAAATGGCCGGACATCCGCAGGTAATTTGCCGCAAACAGTCCCGCCCCCGCCAAGAGCAGCACCGGCAACCCATGCAGCCCCGCGATATCACCCACCGCCATCAATCCCAGCAAGCCGGCCGTCGCTGCCGCCACGATACCCGGCCGGCGCGACGCCACGGCCACGTTCTCCGCCCCGATCAACGCAATCGTCAGCCCGATCAGGGCATCGATATAGGCCCCTTGCGGCCGCAAAATGCCCGTCACCGCCAGCGCCAAGGTGAGGCTATGCCCCAGCGTGAAACCGGTAATCACAAAAGCCAGGTCGCGCAGGCGGCGTGAAATCAGCACAAGGCCCAGCAGGAACGACATATGATCCACGCCGGTGAGAATATGGAACACACCCAGTAAAATGTAATCGAAAAACCCTGCATCCCGCAGCCGGTTCTCGTTCCCCGCCCCCGCATTCTCCAGCGTTTGCCGGTCGCGCGTAAAGAGTTGTTCCGTGATGCCGCCGTGCCCATCGGCGATCTGCGCGAACGTGACATGCGAGGGAACCAGATCGAAAAACGCGCTCGAATGCAAGGCGATGCCCGCGCCAGATGGGCACGCAAAACTCAGTTCGAACCGCCGAAACCCCGGCGTGGCAGCCACCGCCCTTGGTGCCCCCAACGCAGCGCAAGCAGCACTCTCCACCGAGGCGCCAATATGCGCCTGCAAATAGGCCGCAACCGTGCCGTTTCCCGGCCCGGGATCCGACGCTGTTGCCAAGCGGCGCGCTTCGATCTCGGGAACCGTGAACGTTACAAATACGTCGCGGCCAACGATCTGCCAATCCGAATGGCTTTCGCTTTTCGTGTGCGCAGATGCGGTATGCACCCAGAGAAACAGAAGAAGTAAGCAAGCAGTTCTTTTTTGAAAAAAAGAACCAAAAAACTTTTGAGTCATGGCAGCGCACCGAGGCCTATGCGGATGTCGGCCCGGCTGCGCAGAAAATCGAGGTTCTGCCGCTCCACGCTTGCACGCGCATCACGCTGGTAATCCTGATAAACATTATCTCTTGCTGCCTGGAAATCGAGCTGGCGAATGGGCTTCCGATGAAGCATTACCAGCACATGCACAACCCCGCCATCATCAACCGGCGCCGAAATCTGCCCGTCGGTCAGCCCGGCGGCCACCTCGTACAGCGGCAAACCCAATTTCGCCTTAACGCCAAAATCGTAATTGTCCCCGCGTGGCAAATGCCCCGACTCGACTAACCCGTTTTTCTTGGCTGCCACATCCAGCGGCACACCGGCCTGAACATCTGCCTTCAGCGCCTTCAAGGCCGCAGCCCCATCAGGCGCCACCAACACCAAATCACGCAAATCCATGCTGCCATCAATCGCATACCGGTCGCGATGCGCCGCATAATAGGCCCGCAAACTGGCTTCATCCGGGCGGCTCGCCAAAACCTCGGCATCCACCTGCAAATTCACGCCCGCCACCATGGCGCTGCGAACATCCGGATCAGAGGCGGCAAGGTCCACATCCAGCCCGCGCTGCACCAGCAACTCCTCGTCGATCATCTCCTGCAGCACGCGCTTGCGATCCGCGGGCGTCGCATCCTTGAACGGCCCACCTGTCTCCACCTGGGTTTGCGTCACGAAATCGCTTTGCAGGATCGGCCGATTGTTCACCAGCGCCACATCCTCAGGCGGCACCGTCCGCGTTGCCGTGCCACTCGCCGTGAACAATGAATACCCGGCCAGGATCAAACCAAGCGCAGCGCCCGCGGCACTCAACCAAAGCGTGCGCCACACCGAATCTACAGCCACACTACGAGACTCAATCGTCTCGCGGGCATAAGCAGAACGAAGCATGTTCATGCGCGGCCCCCGCCCGCATTCACATCATGCAGCAAAATCGCCAGCGCCCGTATTGTCGCGGGATCAAGAACACCGACCCAAGCAGGGCATAATCCATGCCGCCCGTCGTGGATGGATTGCGTGATCGCCGCGCGCGACCCGCCATAAAGCCATCTTGCACCCGTCAACGCCGGCGTGCCCCAATCGATATTCCCGCTCGCGTCACCACCATGGCAATCAAAACACTCCCCCTTGCCCTGGTAGATCGCTTCACCCCGCGCCACCCCAGCCTTATCCTCGCCGCCGCGGGAAAGCGAAATCACGTAGCTCGCAACATCCGATATCTCATCATCCGTCAGCCGCTTCGAAAGCCCCATAGCCGGCATATCGGTGGTGTTGCGCGCCTTCCCGTGGCCCGACCTTATGCCATACAGGATCGTCCGCTCGATATCCGACACACGCCCAAAATCATAAAGCCAAACGCCACGCCGAAGATCGGGCACACCGCGCGCCGTATCGCCCCCAAACGCCGCGCCATGGCATCCGGCGCAATGCTGCGCATAGGCAGGCCGCGCAACAGCAAGTGCGTATTCATGCAGTACCGGATCGGCCGGCAAAGCATCGGCAAACTCCGCAACCAGCCTCGTGCGGGCAGCAACATGCCTTTCCATCACAAAACCGGCGAACACAATGCCCAGCGCCAGCACGTGTAGATACAGCCGGTCCAGCCGCAGCCTGATCATTGCAAACCAGGCCGTTCCTGATCCCTGAATTCCGAGGTCAGAACCTTGCCGGTATCCGTTATCGTCAATTTCCTGAAGCCGCCGCCATGGCTGCCGTTCCGCAAGGGCGCAATCTCAACTGAAACCTTGTCCCCTGGGGCCACGGTATGCCGGCTCCATCCCACGCGCGTCAGATTACCCGGGCTGGTCAACTCGATCGTCCATAATTCCGGTGCGCCGCCATCCTTCGGCGTCGTGTAAACCCACAGCACCACATGCGGATTCACCCACTGAAAATCCTTCACCGTGCCAACAACGGTCATCACTTTTGTTTCGTCGAACATGGCAAAGGAATGGTGCGCGCGGCAAGGCACAGCCCAACTCAGCCCGCCCGCCAAAAACAATGCGGCCGCCAATCCTGCCGGCCTCGATATAACTTGCCTCATTGCGGTTTCGGATTCCCGTCGATCTGCGGCACAGGAACAAAGATGGCATTGCCGTCCTTGTCTTTTCCGTCGGTAAAGCTGCCTTGAAGGCACACGCCCTCAAGAATCTCATACTTTTTGGCCCTCTGGCGGTAATAGATGCGCGTTGTCTTCCACGGCCGGCTCAGCACATGCGGCGCAATAATCTCCAGATCATCGTGCAACGTATCCGGCCCTGCCAGATACAGATGCTCGATCACGTGCAGATCGCCGTTATTCGGCACCCCAACCGACTCGCTGACCGCAATAAAGGATTGCGGCAGCACGCCCACCGTATCCACTACCAGCGTAGTGCCCTCCCAATGCCCGATCGAATCGCCATGAAAGGATGGGTCCGGATCGGCCGCGTGGCCGCGCCCGTCGGTATAGATCCTGCGCAGCCTGTTCCCATCCGATTCACCAAGCAGCGTGACGCGGCCAGGGGAAAACAGAATTTCCAGGGCATTGTGCGAAATTAGCATCCAGCTTGGCATGCCCTCCGGCAGGCAATTCACAAACAAGCCGCGCGGCCGCCCCGCATCCTCTTCCGCCTCCATTGCCTTGATCTGCCTGGCAGCCGCCGCGTTCCAGGGCGTTGGATCGGCTTTGATCCGCCGGGACTGGTCGGTGATATTGGGCACCCAGGTGCCGCTCCAATCCGGCAGTTTCGCCAGCGCAGCCCAATCCGCAGGCGTCGGCCGCGGATCGATCGTGCCGGCCAATGCTTGCCCGAGAGCGCATACACACAGCACAGAGGCGGTCAACACCCTGCGCCCTCGGAAAAACTTCATTTCGCGGCCTCGGTCTTCGACTGGTCACGGAGGTTTACCAACAGCACCTGGCCGGTTGCAACAAAAGTCATCTTGCGGAACGAGCCGCCATGCTGCCCGTCGCGCAGCGGGTTCAGCTCCACCACCACCCGGTCACCCGGGCTCAGCGAATGTTTCGTCCACCCAAGCCGGGAGAGATTGCCCGGGCTGGTCGGCAGCTCAATCGTCCAAAGAGCAGGGTCGGCCCCGGGTGAAGTAACACCGACCACCCACAGCAATGCATGCGGATTGGTCCACTGAAATTCCTTCACCGTGCCATCCAAATGAATCGTCACGCTTGGATCGTACATGGCGAAGGAATGATGCGCCTGCGCGCGCGGGCCAGCAGCGGCCAAGGCAACAAGTGAGAAAAGCAGTTCTTTTTTGAAAAAAAGAACCCAAAAACTCTTATTCCTGCGCATGCGGCAAGATCCCGGCCATGGCCACGATCGCCCGAGCTGCGGAGAAAAAAAAGTCTTTTGCTTCTTTTCTTCAGAAAAGAAGATTCTTTTTTCTCTTGTCATGGTCTCCTACTTTCCCGGCGGCAGCGGCGCCCCGCCCGCATCATGCGGCAGTGGGGCGAAAATGGCGTTGCCCTCGGCATCGCGTTGCTCGACAAAATCGCCCTGCCGGCACGATGCCTCCACGATATCCGCCTCCGCCCCGCGATGGCGCTTGAAAACCCGCTTATAGGCCCAAGGCTTTTGCAGCATGTGCGGCGCGCTCACCAGCAGATCGTCCTGCAGCAGATCGGGCCCTGTCAGCCGGATGCGCTCCACGATATGCATGTCGCCATTATTCGGCAGCCCAACCCCCTGGCCGAGCGGCAGGAAAACCTCAGGCAAAATCCCCACCGTATCCACCACCAGCGTGCCGCCCTCCCAATGCCCGATGGAGTGGCCATCGAATGTCAGATCGGGGTCATCAGGATGCTTGCGCCCATCGGTATAAATCCGGCGCAACCGGTTGCCGTCGAACTCCCCCAGTATAGTCACCCTGCCGGGCGTAAAAAGTATTTCCAGCGCATTCAGCGTCATGATCATGAAACTGGGCATGCCTTCCGGCAGGCAGTTCAGATAGATGTTGTGCGGATGCCCGGCTTTTTCGTCGGCTTCCAAGGCCGCAATCTGCTGTGCGGCCGCTGGTGTCCATGCTGGCTCGTTATCCACCCACTGCCCGGCATGCAGCGGTTTGCCGGTGGGCGGCGCCGGCGGCAAAGGGGTCCATACGCCGCTCCAATCCGGCAGCTTGGCCAGATCCGCCCAATCCTTGGGCGAGGGCCCACCGGCCGCCACCGCTGTTTCACCCGCGCACACCGGCGCGGCCGTCGCAACGCCAGCCAGAAGCAGCAGCGCATAGGCAAATCCCCGCGCCACCCTTCGCGCACCGCCATGGCCCAAAGCCAACCGCATTCCGCCTCCCAAAACTGCCCGGCTCGCACCCGCGGTCCGTCCCAGCAAGGCATTTAACGCGCTAGACTCGTATAAGCAATAGTAACACGCCAGCATTATGTTAATAACTACAATACCACCGCTTAAGGCCAAATCCGCGGCGAACCTGGAAGTGTCACGCTATGGAGTAGTGACACATTTCCGCGGCGCCGAACGCGGGCGCCGCGCATAGGGCAGCACATTGCTTCCATTGCGACCGATATCGCCCTGCGCGCCGGCCTACTTGTCGAAGGCGGCCTCCCCGGCACATCGTGGGCCACTATCGCACGGCGCGCGCGCACTGCGCCGCGCCGTGCGATGCCGGGGTCCTGAAATAAAATGTCCGGTTAGATCAGGCCGCCGCGCGTGCCTGCGTCAGGTCTCGAACCGCATCCAGAATCGGTTCGGCTTCCGTGCGCACCAGCCAGTCAGGGCTTACATCCGCAAAATGCACGATACGGTCCTGGCCAATCACGATGGCGGCCGGTTGCGGCAGCTCCCAAGTGTGGGTGCCAACCACCTCCCCCAGGTCCACGCCCCGCGCCTTGGCCGCCGCCTGGCTCGCCTCATCCGCAGTGTAAAGAATCCCAAAGCGCCGGCCGAGTTCGTTGCCATCGGAAGCCACATTGAAGCTCAGGCCATGCCGTGCCTTGATATCCTTCAGCCGCTCTGGCACCTGTGGGCTGATCGCGGTGAAGCTGGCACTGAGGGCGCGCAAACCCGGCGCAAGCGTCTTCTGATAATGCGGAATGGCGATATTGCAGGCAGGGCAGCCGGCAAAACGAAAAAACACCAGAACCGCCGGCCCATCCCCCAAAAGATCGTCCAGGCTCAGAGTGGCGCCATCCACCTCCTGAACGGTGAAGGGGTCCACACGATCGCCGGCGCGGACGAACCGCGCGCTCTTCGCCGCTTCCACCAGGGCTGCGCGCTGGTCAATATTGATTTTCAGGGCCGCCGGATCGTAGGTGCGCACACGCTCGGCGTGCAGATCGGCAAGTTTCTGGCGGAGGGATGTTTCGCTCATCTGGTTATCCTTTTAAGAAAGGAAGAAAGAAGTTCTTTTTTGAAAAAAAGAACCAAAAAACTTTTGTTATTTGAAGCGCCACCAGAACATAAAAGTCTTTTGCTTCTTTTCTTCAGAAAAGAAGTGCTTTCTTTTTCTTACTCCGCCGCCAGCGCCCGCGGCGCCGCATAGCGATTCTCCGGCACCGGCAAGCCCAAATGCCCGCGCAAGGTCGATTGCTCATACTCTGTCCGGAACAGCCCACGCGCCTGCAGGATCGGCACAACATCCTGCGTGAAGCGCCGGAAATCCTCTGGGCTGCCGCTATGCAGGATGAACCCGTCGATTGCCCCCGCGGTAAACCAGCGCTCGATCTCATTCGCCACGGTCTGCGCGGTTCCGACGAAGGCCGAATGGCGTGTAGTGAAGCGCTCCGCCGTTTGCCGCAGTGTAAGATTGTGCTCGCGCGCCGCCTTCACCACGCGCTCCGCCATGCCCTTGTAACTGTTCAGGCTGAGATTCGACACATCCGGGAATGGTGCATCCGGATCGTATGTGCGGAAATCGTGGTAATTGAACAACCGTCCAAGCTCCACGAGCGATTTCGCGAAATCCAGTTTGCCGATGCGCGCCGCCTCGCGCGCCTGCGCTGCCTCGTCGGTATCCTCGATCACCACGTTCAATCCAGGCATCGCCAGTACATGGTCTGGGTTGCGGCCGCGCGCCGCCGCCCGTGCCCGAACATCCTGCCGGTAGCTCATTGCAGCCTCGAAATCCGCTGCAGCCACGAAGGTCGCTTCAGCGATCTCTGAAGCCAGGTTGCGTCCCTCATTGCTGTCGCCAGCCTGAAAAATCACCGGCTGCCCCTGGCGCGAGCGCTGGATGTTCAGCGGCCCGGCGACGGAAAAGAACTCCCCGCGATGGTTCAGCGCGTGCTGCTTCGATTTGTCGAGGAAAATGCCGGCCGTCTTATCGCGCGGAAACGCATCGTCCTCATAGCTGTCCCACAGACCTTGCACCACCTGCACAAATTCCCGCGCGCGCCGGTAGCGCACCGCGTGGTCGAAATGCTCTTCGCGCCCATAATTGCGCGCCGCCCCCTCCAACCCCGTGGTCACAACATTCCACCCGGCCCGGCCATGGCTGATCAGATCGAGTGAAGCGAATTGCCGTGCAACGTTATACGGCTCCCAGTAGGAGGTCGTAAGCGTCGCCGCGAGGCCGATATGCGTGGTGGCGACCGCGAGCGCCGAGAGCAGCGTGAGTGGCTCCAGCCGGTTCAAGAAATGCGGGGCCGTATCAGGCGTGATATAGGGCGAGTCGACGATGAACACGAAATCGAGCTTCGCAGCCTCGGCGGCGCGCGCCCGGCCGATATACCACCCGATATCCACGCTGGCGTCGCCCGGAATCTCCGGGTGGAGCCATTCGTTCTGTGACATGCCAACGCCATTGAGAATGGCGCCGATATGCAAATGCCGCTGCGTGTTCGTCATGATTCAGGCTCTCCCCACGACCGGCCGCACAGGCGCCAGGCGCCGCGGCTTCGGCCACGCTTCCCGCTCTGCTTAGCCATGGCATCGCCTTGGAAACAGCGCGGTTTTCTAAACTCTCATGTTGCGCGCGATGTACGATCCCTCGCCCGCGTGGCGAGAAGAGGGAGGGGTGAGGGTTCTCGGCAGCACTTTCCTTATCCCGGCAATCCCCTATAATCCTGCCCAGACGCGGGCGTAGCATAGTGGTAATGCTCTAGCCTTCCAAGCTAGCTAGGAGGGTTCGATTCCCTTCGCCCGCTCCATATTTTCTCAATTAAATCAAGGTATTAAAGTCACCAGCCGCTTTCGGCCGTTGCGGTTGAACGGCGCCGCCAGGCATGCTTTCGTCAATCCAGGCCTGAAAATGCATGGCGGCGAGATCGCCGCGGGCCATCGCGATCCCGACGGCCCAGACTGACCGCGGAGGTTGGCGTCAGACCATGGGCTCACGAATCGCTCTTTTTTTCAAAAAAGCAGGTCTTTCTGGTTTCCATCTCGTCAGCAATTCAAAACCGACAAACAGCAGAGGCACGAAAACGATGCCGACGAAGGAGGCCAGCACCATGCCTCCGAACACTGTGGTGCCGATCGATTGCCTTGCGCCGGCGCCCGCACCGCTGGCGAATACCAGCGGAAGTACGCCAATAATGAACGCGGCGGCCGTCATCAGAACGGGGCGGTAGCGGGTTCTGGCGCCGTCCTCAGCCGCTCGAACAGTGTCTGGCCCGGCTTGACCAAGCCGCCTTCCGCAAAATCGATTTTTTCCACGAAAGCCTGTACCCGCGCGGTGAACGTAACGGACTGGATTGCCTGGCCGCGGCCGGTATAGACCGTCACCGGCGCACTGTTCTGCACGCGCACCTGGGCTACGACGACGGCGGGTATGGGCTGCCCGGCCGCAACTCTTGCCAACGGCAGCAGAAGGGCAACCGCGCACGCCACACGCGGGCTGCCGCAACGCCATGGCTTGCCGGGCATGCCTTTTTTCAACGGCAAAGTTCCTTCACGGGCCATCCATGCAGAGTCTACAGGGCTATTGCCTCCGGCAGACGGGGGCGGAAACTACCTAGGGCGACTTGGAGGAAGGAAGAAAGGCCTTCTTTTTTGAAAAAAGAAGCAAAAAACTTTTATTCCTAGAAGCGGCTGTTGTGGCGATGCGCACCCAGAGGACCAAGAGTTTTTTGGTTCTTTTTTTCAAAAAAGAACATTCTTCCTTGCCTTCTCAGTCTGCGCCGCGGGCAGCTAGGCCTGCGTGCCTTGCCCAGCCTGACCTGCCGCATCGGGTGCGAGTGGGACTCTCCTCAGGGGTATTGTTCAAGCTGTAAGCAACCTTTCGTCACGCACCTTCTTTTGATCGAAAGGACTTCGCGTTTGTGCGAGGACCTTCTGAACGACGAATTTTCGCCGCTCCGATTGCGAGAATTCGCATTTTTGGACATAGGTTTTATGGACCCCGTGCCACGGGCCAGCTTCAGACCGACCGAACGCTCAGGCTCACTGGATTTGAATACCACGGCCAGGCTCGCGGAAGGCAGCCCCGCGTTTGCGGCCGCGGTGCATGCGGAGAGAATTCATCTGCTCTGCGAGCACCGTGCCAACAGGCTGATCACCATCGCGAATACGGCGATCATCATAGCCATCGTCCACCGGCTTTATCCAGCCTGGTTGCTTGTGCTCTGGTTCGGCATCTCGTCCGGCGTTGCCCTGGCATGGCTTGTGTTATCGAGGCAATTCCTTGCGGTGCCGCGGGATGCTGCCTCTGTACGCCGCTGGTCAGTTGTATTTGCCTTATGTGCTGTTGCGACAGGGCTATTTTGGGGCGCGGCGGGCTGGGACATTTTGCAAACGACAGATACAACTATTCAGTTGCTCACCATCATCATGCTTGGCGGCATGATGGCTGGGGGCCTCAGCGACAACGCCGCCTACCTTCCGGCGATTTTCTGTTATGCGATTCCGACAGCGCTGCCAGGTTTTACCGCGTTGCTCATCCGGCATAGCGCCCAGCATGAGGCTGCGGCAACCCTCATTGCCCTGTGTGTAGCGTTCAATCTCATTTCTGCAGTCCGAACGAATCGCGTTATCGGCGATGGCATCCGCATGCGGCTGGTGCATGATCGGCTGCTGGCCGATGCGCAAGCCAGTGACGCCGCGATGGCCGAAGCCCAGATCATTGCCCATGTTGGCAGCTGGGATCTGGATCTGCAGACGAATATGATCGAGGCCTCCGCCGAAACCTACCGGATTTTCGGCGTCAGCGAAGACACCTTCGTGCCAAGTTTCGATAATGCCCTGGCGCGCGCCCACCCTGATGACCGCCCCGTCATCATCAAGAATTTTGCCGATTCACTGGCGGGCAAAGCCTCTTTCTCCGTCGATCACCGCATCATCATGGATGATGGATCGGCCAAATGGATCCATCAGACGGTGCAGACGTATTTTTCGGCCGAGGGGCGGCCATTGCGCACCGCAGGCACCATCCAGGACGTAAACGAGCGGCACCGCGCTGCCCATCGCCTGAAGATCGCCAATCTTCTTCTCACCACCCAGATGGAAGCCTCGCCGGACGGTATCATGGTGGTCGATACGAATCGGCACATGACGGCGTATAATCAACGCCTTGCCGAGATGTGGCAGCTTCCCGAAGCAAGCCTGCTGGCGGCAGACGACACGGCGTTGCGCGCATGCATCGAGGGCCAAATCAAAGACCCGCAAGCCTACGAGGCCCGGGCCCGCCATCTCATGACCCATCCGGACGAGTTTGGCGAGGCTGAGCTTGCGTTAACCGATGGCCGTTTCTTCAGGCAGTATAGTCGCGCCATGAAGGGGCCGGCTGACGAAGATCTTGGCCGCGTGTGGTTTTTTACGGATATCACCGACCACAAACAGGCGGCGGGGGTTCTGGCCTATCGCGACCACCTGCTGCACACCGTCACCGCCGCCATGGCCGTCGCCGTGGGTGCTCTGTCGCTTGCGGATGGCGTGAATGCGGCGCTCGTCAAAATTGGCGAAAGCATGAGCGTAGATCGCATCTCGGTCATCCAGACGATGCCGCAGGATTTTCCGCCGCTGGCTACACGCTTCATGTGGGAAGCCAAGGACATTGCCGTCCCATTTATATTGGGCTCACAAGCCCATCGATATGACCCCGTTGAAATGGCGGCCTGGCGCCGCCCTCTTCTGGATGGCCTACCTGTATTCGCTGATGCCTCTACCGCCAAGGGCGCAGTGCGCGACATGATGGCACACTTCCAAATTCAATCGTCGCTTCTCGTACCGGTCATCGTGGGCGGCGCCACTTGGGGATTTCTCGGCATTGATACGTGCAGGGCAATGCGGCATTGGGCGGCCAGCGAGATCGAGACAATGCAAATTCTGGCCGATGTCGCCGGATCACTGATTGTGCGCGAACGGGCGCGTGTCGCACTGCAAACCAGCGAGCAGCGCTTCCGGCTATTGACCACCACGGCAACCGATGCCGTGATCACCACAGATAAGCCAGGCCACATATTGGAATGGAACCCTGCCGCCGAACGCATCTTCGGCTACAGCGCGGCGGAGGCGATGGGCAAGCAGATCGGCAAGTTGTTGATTGCGCCCGAGCGGCAAAATGAGGGCGATCCGGTTCTTGCCGCGGGACATCAGCCGGTTGGCTCAACCGTGGAAATGCCCGTGCTGCGCAAGGATGGCACACCCATCGTCGTCGAGGTCGCGATCTCAGGCGCCGAACTCGGCAAGGGATGGGAGATCATTTCCATTTCACGCGACATCACCGAAAGAAAGGCCGCGGCGGAGAAATTGCTGTTCGCGAACATCCTCCTGAAGACCCAAATGGAGGCCTCGCCGGACGGGATTCTCGTCATCGATGGAAATCGCCGAATCCTGTCATATAATCAGCGCTTCGCCGATATGTGGCGCGTTCCCCAGGCGTTGCTTGACGCGGGAAACGACGAAGACGTGCTTGCACATGTCGCGTCATTCAGCAAGAACCCCGCTGAATTTTCTGACCGCGTGATGGATATCATAAATCATCCCGATCTCAACAGCGAGACCGAGCTGAAAACGCGGGATGCCAGGGTCTTTGAACGCACCAGCGTCGCGCTGCGGATCAAAGCCATGAATATTGGGCGCGTGTGGTTCTTCCGCGACGTGACGGCACGACGCGCGGCCGATGCGCTGGCGCTGCGGCATGCCCATTACGACGTGCTCACCGGCCTCGCCAACCGCGCCCTCTTTGTAGAGGCAATTCGGCAGGGCATTGCAGCCGCGCGGCGCGGCGGGAAATCATTCGCGATCCTCTATATGGACCTGGACCATTTCAAGGATGTAAACGACACGCTTGGCCACCCTGTTGGCGATGCGTTGCTGAAGGAAGTCGCGGCAAGGCTCATGGCAGAAACCAGGGCGACCGACACGGTGGCGCGCTTCGGGGGCGATGAATTCGCCATACTGGCATCAGAGATGTCAGCGCCCGAAGATGCAGGTTTTCTCGCGGAGAAACTGGTTGCCGCGATCAGCAAGCCGTTCCTCATCGACGCAAATAACATCCATATTGAGACAAGCATCGGGATCGATCCCTATTCGGAAAAAGCGCAGGACGCTGAAACGCTGCTCTCCCATGCCGATGTGGCGCTTTACCGCGCCAAGGCAGAGGGCCGCGGCACGTATCGCTTCTTCACTGATGCCATGGACCAGCAGGTGCGCAAGCGTGTCAATCTCAGCACGGAACTCCGCACCGCGTTGGCACAGAACCAGCTTTTCTTGCTTTACCAGCCGCAGGTCGATGCGCCGACAGGTCGTATCATCGGTCTTGAAGCACTGATCCGCTGGCGCCACCCGACACGCGGCATGATTGGGCCGGACGCGTTCATTCCCGTGGCCGAAGCCACCGGCCTGATCGGCCAGCTCGGCCATTTCGTTCTTTGGCAGACCTGCCGCCAGGCGCGCGCCTGGCTCGATCTTGGCCTCGATTTCACACGAATCAGTGCCAATGTCTCCGCCCTGCAATTCAAAACGCCGCTTGCTTTGGAAACAGATATCATCGCCGCATTGCGCGAGACGGCGCTGCCGCCGCATCGCCTTGAACTCGAACTCACCGAGTCTGTGCTGATGGACGCCTCGCGCAATCACAATACGATCCTGGTCCGGCTCCGTGCAGTCGGCGTTCAACTGGCCATCGATGATTTCGGGACGGGCTATTCTTCGCTCGACTATCTGCGCCGCTTTCCGGCCGATCACATCAAAATCGCGCAATCCTTCACCAAGAACATAGAAACGGCACATGGCGATAGAACCATCGTCCGTGCCATTATCGGGCTGGCCCATGAGCTGAACATCAAGGTGATCGCGGAAGGGATCGAGACCCGCGCACAGCTCGATCAGGTAACAAGCTGGGGTTGCCAAATGATCCAGGGCTTCTACTTCGCTCGTCCGCAAACGGCCGAGCAGATCACCGCCCTGCTCTCCGGCGGTGGAATAATTCCCAAGCCGGCCACCCCTGAGGGATGACCGATCTGCGTAGTTCCGATACTGTTGCACGGAGAAGTACGCCGATATCGGATGGACGCCGGAAAATAACGGCGGGCCCGTGTTGGGTTGAAGGAAGAGTCTTCTTTTCTGAAGAAAAGAAGCAAAAGACTTTTATCCTCTGCGCCTGTATGAAGGTCCGGGCCATGGCCTCGATCGTGGGCGCGGCGGAGGAATAGCCGATAGCGAGGCACTGATCGCACGCGGCGAAACCACGAGGTTGGTAGACGCGGCATGGGCCAGAATGCGCAAGGCTCGTGCATGGCATCCCGGCCTATATCAGGAGCGAGCAATGTAATTTGGCGGCGCCGTAGGCGTGAGTATATTCCGCCCCTGTCTCGGCGGAGCTATCGGCGGCAAGTTTCAGTCATGCCCATGGTAGGTCATCCGGACCACCGGACACCAAATTCGTCACGATGCGGCCCGGCTCGCCTGGCATCGTGATCAGGCACACGCATAAAGCCGCAAGGCAGGAGTGAAATCATGAAGTTCCGCCCTCTCCACGATCGTATCGTGGTTCGCCGCATCACCGCGCAGGAAAAAACCGCCGGTGGCATCATCATTCCAGACACGGTTCAGGAAAAGCCCATGGAAGGCGAAGTGATTGCCATCGGCCCTGGGGCACGCAACGAGCAGGGCGCCATCGTTGCCCTCGACGTGAAGGCCGGTGACCGCGTGCTGTTCGGCAAATGGTCTGGCACCGAGGTCAAGCTCGATGGCGAAGACCTGCTGATCATGAAAGAGAGCGATCTTATGGGCGTGATCGAGGGTGCCAAGCCCGTGGCGCGCGCCGCCTAAAGCGCAAACAAAACACAGATCAAAAGAAATAAAAGTCTTTTGCTTCTTTTCTTCAGAAAAGAAGGCCTTCCTCTTCTTACATTGAACACCAAGCCCTCAGCAGCTTGGCACAAGAAGGACTTTTCCCCATGGCAGCCAAAGACGTCCGCTTCGGCGACGACGCAAGAAGCCGCATGTTACGCGGCGTGGATATCCTCGCCGACGCGGTGAAGGTGACGCTGGGCCCGAAAGGCCGCAACGTCGTTCTCGACAAGAGCTACGGTGCGCCGCGCATCACCAAGGATGGCGTGACTGTGGCGAAAGAGATCGAGCTTTCCGAAAAGTTCGAGAATATGGGGGCGCAGATGGTGCGCGAGGTGGCCAGCAAGACCAATGATGTGGCCGGCGACGGCACCACATCGGCCATTGTTCTGGCCCAGGCGATCGTGCGTGAGGGTGGCCGCGCCGTGGCTGCCGGCATGGCACCGATGGATCTCAAACGCGGCGTGGATCGCGCGGTCGCGGCCCTTGTCGAGGAAGTTGCCAAACGCAGCAAGAAGATCACCACCCAGGCGGAAACCGCCCAAGTCGGCACCATTTCCGCCAATGGCGAGACCGAGATCGGCCGGATGATCGCCGAAGCCATGCAGAAGGTGGGTAACGAGGGTGCGATCACCGTCGAGGAAGCCAAAGGCATGGAGACGGAGCTGGAGGTGGTTGAAGGCATGCAGTTCGACCGCGGCTATCTCAGCCCCTATTTCATCACCAATGCGGAGAAGATGACGGTGGATCTCGAAAGCCCCTATGTGCTGATCCACGAAAAGAAGCTGTCCGGCCTGCAGGCGCTTCTTCCGCTCCTGGAAGCCGTCGTGCAATCGGGCCGCCCGCTGCTGATTATCGCCGAGGACATCGAGGGCGAGGCGCTGGCGACGCTGGTGGTGAACAAGCTGCGTGGTGGGCTGAAAGTGGCCGCGGTGAAGGCGCCGGGCTTTGGCGACAGGCGCCGCGCCATGCTGGAGGATATCGCGGTGCTCACTGGTGGCCAGTCGATTTCCGAGGATCTCGGCATCAAGCTCGAGAATGTCACGCTGGAGATGCTTGGCCATGCCAAGCGCGTGCTGATCGAGAAGGAGACCACAACAATCATCGAAGGTGCCGGCAAACATGATCTGATCAAGGGAAGATGCGATCAGATACGCGCCCAGGTGGAAGAGACCACCAGCGACTACGATCGCGAAAAACTGCAGGAGCGGCTCGCGAAACTATCCGGCGGTGTCGCGGTGATCCGCGTCGGCGGCAGCACCGAGGTGGAGGTGAAAGAGCGCAAGGACCGGGTGGACGATGCGCTGCACGCCACGCGCGCGGCCGTTGAGGAAGGCATTGTTCCTGGTGGCGGTGTGGCTTTGGCACGTGCCAGTGTTATTCTGGCCCATCTGCATGCCGATAATGCGGATCAGAAAGTGGGCATCGAGATTGTGCGCCGCGCAGTGCAGGCACCATTGCGGCAGATTGCCGAGAATGCGGGTGAAGATGGCGCGGTGGTTGGCGGCAAGGTTCTTGAAAACGCTGAGTATGGCTACGGCTACGACGCCCAATCAGGACAATACAAGGATCTTGTGAAAGCAGGGATCATCGACCCGGCCAAGGTGGTGCGTGTTGCGTTGCAGAATGCCGCTTCCGTCGCCGGGTTGCTGATTACCACGGAGGCCATGGTTGCCGAACGCCCGCAGAAGCGCCCACCGGCGCCGCCACAAGACGGCGGCATGGAAGATATGGATTACTGAAACAAAGGGGGCCACGGGAAGCACACCGTGGCCCTTCATGAGCGAAAGACGCGCCATGGGCCAGGCCGGATCCCTTCTTGTTTTCAACGCCGGTTCTTCCAGCCTGAAATTCGCATTGTTCGATACCGCGCCGAGCCTTGCAGCCAGCGCGCGCGGCGAGGTGGAGAGTCTGGACGCGGCACCGTATCTTCATGCCCGAGATTCCGCCGGCGCCATACTTGCCGAGCGTCGATGGCCTGAGGGCAACACGCCCAGTTTCGCGACCATGCTCGATGCGCTACTGGCATTCACTGATTCGCATCTTGGGCCTGGCGGGCTTGCGGCCGTGGGGCATCGCATTGTGCATGGCGGCACGGACCATGCGGCCCCCGAGCGCATCACGCCCAAATTGCTGCAGGCGTTGACAGACCTGATCCCGCTAGACCCGCTACATATGCCGGATAACCTCGCGCCGATCCATGCCGTGGCTGCCGCGCAGCCAGGCTTGCCGCAAATCGCCTGCTTCGATACGGCATTTCACCGAACCATGCCGATGGAAGCAACGAACTTTGCACTGCCGCGGGCGATATCCGATGCAGGCGTGCGCCGCTACGGCTTCCATGGTCTATCTTATGAATATATCTCAAGAAGCCTGGCCCACCAGGCACCCGCACTGCTGCGGGGCCGTGTGATCGCGGCCCACCTTGGCGCCGGCGCCAGCCTGTGCGCGCTCAAAGGCGGCAAGAGCATTGCCACCACTTTCGGCTTTAGCGTGCTGGATGGGCTTATGATGGCAACCCGCTGCGGAAGCCTTGATCCAGGTGTGATTTTCTATCTGGCGCGACAAGGCAGATCGCTGAATGACATCGAAGATATGCTGTATCATGCCTCCGGCTTGCTCGGCGTATCCGGGCTGAGCGGCGATCTCCGCGTGCTGATGGCAAGTGCCGATGCCCATGCGCGCGCGGCGATCGATCTGTTTACCTATCGGATTGCCTGCGATGCCGGTGCCATGGTCAGTGCCCTGCAAGGGATCGATGGGCTGATCTTCACCGGCGGTATTGGCGAGAATGCGGCATCCATCCGGGAAGCCATTTGCGCGCGCCTTGCATGGCTTGGTGTTCGCCTGGACGCGGTTGCAAACGCGGAAGCTGCTGCCTGCATCAGCGCGCCGGATAGCAGGGTGGAGGTGCGCGTGATGGCAACCGACGAGGAGGCGATGATTGCGCATCATACGCAGGACGTTTTAGGCGCAAGCAATTACGGCAAGACTATATTTTTCTGAAGGCGGAAGCCCCCAGCGAAACCAAAAGGCTTTTCTTTCTCTGCGCGTGCCCCACGATGGAGGCCATGGCGGCAACCTCCCGCGCGCGAGGGAATAAAAGTCTTTTGCTTCTTTTCTTCAGAAAAGAAGGCCTTCCTTCTCTTTCTGGGTGCCCGGATCTGCCGCGCCAACGAGTCAGGCAGCAGCCTCCGCCCTGTCGCGCGGCTTCGCGGCGGCGTCGAAGGCATCGAGAACCTTGTAAGCCAAGAGCTTCAGCGGGTCTGTCGCGAGGAACCAGATGAAGGCATAGGCCCACACGATGCCCGCATATTTCCAACCGAGCGGCGTAACCAGCCTTGCCCCATAGACGGCAACCAGCGTCGCAACCGACTGTGTTCCGCATACCGCCCCCAGCAACACCCAGGCCGGGCGGGTTGACCACCAGGGGCCGCGTACGCGTGTCTGGAAAATGGTCAGATGCCCTGCAACCGAGAGCATCAGATACGACATGGTTTGCAGGTGGTCCCGGTCGAGCAAAAAATACTTCTCCCCCAGCAGAAACATGCCAAAGCTTGCCATCGGCCCCACCAGGCCAAGAACTGTGGCGATACCAAGAACCACCCGCATGTTCCAGACTTCAGGAACGTTCCTGTAGCGCACGTTATCATAAGCGATCGAAAGAATGGCGCCATCGTTCAGCAGGGCCAGCATCACGATCATAACTGCCGTCAGGGGATAGAAATTGAAAATAAGAATAGACAGCGTCATGAAAATCAAAACCCGCAGGGTCTCGGCAATGCGGTAGATGGCATAGCTGTTCATCCGCTGGAAAATCTTCCGGCTTTCCTTGATCGCATCGATGATCACGGAGAGACCGGGGGTGGTCAGCACGATGGAGGCGGCCGCCCGCGCGGCATCCGTGGCACCGGAAACCGCGATGCCGCAATCCGATTTTTTCAGCGCCGGCGCATCGTTCACGCCGTCACCCGTCATGCCCACGATATGATTATGGGTCTGCAGGATGTCGACAATGTGGAATTTATGTTCCGGAAACACCTGGGCGAAGCCGTCGGCATTTTCCACAAGGGCGACCTCCTCAGGCGTTTCCTGAGTCTTGGAATCGCCCAGTTTGGCGCCGTCGAGTATATTGGTCCCCATGCCGAGCGTTTGGGCCGTTTCCTTGGCGATCGCCAAGGCATCGCCTGTAACCATCTCGATCCGCACCCCCATCTCCCTCGCCGTAGCGATGGTGGCTTTTGCATCGACACGCGGCGGATCGAACAGCGGCAACACACCCGTCAAAATCCAGGCGCCATCGCCATCCGCACGTGCCACGCCCAGCGCCCGGAACCCGCGCTTGGCGAAATCCTCCACCGCCTTGTCGAATTCCGGTTTGATGGCGGCCGCATTGGCCGCCATGGCGAGGATTATTTGCGGTGCCCCTTTTGTGACTTTGAAAATGCTGCCGTCCGAAGCCTCTATGCTCGCTTCGGTGCGCTTATGCACGGGGTCGAAGGGCGTGAAATGGAGCATCTGATAGGATTTGAATCCGTCTCTGTCCTTCACGCCGCTGATCACCGCAAGATCCATCGTGTCATCATTATCCGATCGCGAGGCGAGCGCCCCGTTCAGCACCACCTGCTCGGCCGTGGCGCCGGCAATGCAATACGGATCGCCGAGGGTAAGCATGTTTTGCGTCAGCGTGCCGGTTTTATCCGCACATAGAACGTCAACGCCAGCCAGTTCCTCGATGGCAACGAGCTTGCTGACAATCGCCTGTTTCCGGGCGAGCAGATGCGCGCCAACCGCCATGGTGACGGAGAGCACCGTCGGCATGGCGACGGGTATGGCCGCCACTGTCAATACAAGGGCGAATTGCAGCAAGGTAAGCACATGCTCGCCCCGGTAAATGCCAACCAAAATGATCAACGACACCATGGCGACGGCGAGCAGAATCAAGTAGTTGCCGATTCGCAGCACGGCTTGTTGAAAATGGCTTACAGTAACAGCCGACTCCACCAGTTCAGCCGTCTTGCCGAAATACGTGTTTGGGCCAGTGGCATAGACCATCGCGGCGATTTCGCCGCGGCGCAGGATTGATCCGGAAAAAACCGCGTCGCCTGGCTTCTTGGTGGCCGGCAGCGATTCTCCTGTCAGCGCCGATTGATCGACAGAGACTTCGTCACCTTTCAGCAACCGGGCATCGGCGGGCACGATATCGCCCAGACGAAGCCTGATCACGTCTCCTGGCACCAACTCCTTCGCGGGGGGCGTGATCCATTTTCCATCGCGCTGTACACGTGCCTTGATCGCCAACCTGGCCTTCAGCGCATCGATCGCATTGCCCGCCTGGCGCTCTTCCCAGAACCCAATCGTCGCATTGGCGCACAGCAGCAGCAGGATAATGAAAAAATCCGGCCAATGCCGCACAATACCAGAGAGCACCACGGCCACTTCGATCATCCAGGGGATCGGTCCCCAGAAATATCTCAGAAACAGAAGTATGACGTTGGTCTTTCTTTCCTCAATCTCGTTGGCGCCATACTGCACAAGCCGCTTTGTGGCCTCCTTTGCGCTGAGGCCCTCGGCGCTGGATCCGAGCTGCTTTTCGACCTGGTCCATCGGCAAGGTCTGCAAATCGGTCTTCTGCTTCGGCGCCGATGCCAAACCTTTCTCTGCCTTCCGCCCCACTTCCGCTGCCCGAAGGCGCAGCATAAAGCTGGCTAACACCAAGCCTATGGCGGCTAATGCCAGGCCAATCACAACACCGGCGCCCATGACCGCCGCGTGCTGCATGGTCAAGGAAAAAAAATTGCTCAGGGATTGCACTGCGTCAGCCATCAAGCTCACGATGCCATGCGCTGTCTCAGCCAGACCTGAGCCGATCCTGATGAGGTCCACATGGAGAGGAGATAGCGTCATCCCTGTTTGTGCTGTCATGCGATTGCTCCAGGGCAACGTGGCGGCTTGCGCCCGGGTAAGAAAAAAAGGTCTTCTTTTCTGAAGAAAAGAAGCAAAAGACTTTTATTTCCTATCGGCGCGTCGGAGAAAACTGACGCTGCGGTCACTCTGTGGCCGCATGTTCCAGCCCGTAGATGGCAGCACCCATCAACGCCGCGTTCATGGTCACAATATGTACGGGAACATTGCCCAGGAGGTTGGCAAAGCGCCCTTTGGCGGCGAAACTGCGCATGAAGGAACCATCTTGCAACTGAGGGATCAACCGGGGCGGCAGTCCACCCGCCAGATATACGCCGCCGGTCGCAAGCACTTTCAGCGCCAAATTGCCAGCCTCCGCGCCCCATACGTCGATCACAATGCGCAGAGTTGCGGCCGCCAATGGATTACGGTCAGGCTGGTGCAAGGCCGCGTCCAGAATGAGCGGCGTACGGTCATCGGCCGCCTGAAGCATGGCAGCGAAATCGGCACTTTCCGAAGCCGGATCGCATGACCGCAGGTATTCGTAAATATTCTGCAACCCGATACCGGCACAGACGCGCTCATAGGCGGCGTGCCTAAAACGGTCTGTCAGGAACGACCACAAGCCGGCCTGCACATGGTTGGTCGGCGCGAAATCCGCGTGCCCTCCTTCCGATGCACATGCAATGTAGCTCGACCCACCCCATATCAGAAATGATTCGCCAAGCCCCGTGCCGGGCGCAAGCACCGCGATCGGTGCATTCTTCACAGCAGTGCCGGCATTGATTTCCGCCAGATCATGCGGCTGAAGGTATGGAACCGCGTGGGCAATGGCCTGCAGGTCGTTCAACAGATGCACTTTTTGCAGGCCCAGATCTTTCGCCAGGCTCGCGTTAGAAAGATCCCAGTCGAGGTTGGTCAGATGGGCGCGCCCGTTCACCACCGGGCCCGCGACATCGAAGCACGCGGATTTCGGCCTTCCGCCATGCGTAGCGATAAAAGCGGCAACGATCGGCGCAAGACCGGGATATTTTGCGCTCTTGAACTCCTCCTCGGCCAAAAATTTACGCGGCCCGCCCTGTGTTGTTATGAGTGCAAGCCGCGTGGTGGTCGCCCCAATATCCCCGGCCAACACCGTCACCGCTTCAGCTTGCATCGAAACTTGCCGAAAATTCTTCTATGCAGGCAAACGCTGCCACAGCCGCAGAAGCTTTCCGGCATGACATTCACCTGTTCCTTCCGTGTGAAACTGACTCCGATTTGATCCATATGAGACAGAAAGCGGTTACAACAGGATCGGAAACTACGCAGTTTTCAGCCAAATACTGCCCCATCCGCCAAAATTCCCCCGGTAGTGCACCACCCGTGAGTAATTTCCGAGTCTATGGTCCACTATCGCCTCAACCTAGGTTCATAAATGACATCGTCTACGCCGGACGCGCCCGGCATGGTACGTTGAAACACCTAAAAGAACAGGGTCTACACGCATGGATACCGTCACCTTGCCGGCAGAGCCCAGCAAACCTCGCGAACATCATGACAATGCTGGCGCAAAGGCCACGTTGGGCGCCGAAGAATTGCGCCGCATTCATGCCTATTGGCGTGCCGCCAATTACGTCTCGGTCGGCCAGATTTATCTCTATGATAATCCCTTGCTGAAGAAAACGCTGACGCTTGCCCACGTAAAACCCCTGGTGGTTTCGCATTGGGGCACAACGCCGGGCCAGAATTTCATTTACGTCCACCTCAACCGTGTCATCAAGAAATACGATCTTAACATGTTCTACGTCTCCGGGCCGGGGCATGGCGGACCAGCCCTGGTGGGGAATACGTATCTTGAAGGCACATACAGCGAGATCTACCCGGATGTCAGTGAAGATGAAGCCGGGCTGAAACTACTCTTCAAGCAATTCTCCTTCCCTGGCGGCATCTCCAGCCACGTCGCCCCCACCACACCCGGCTCAATTCATGAAGGCGGCGAACTCGGATATTCCCTCAGCCATGCCTTCGGCGCCGTGTTCGATAACCCCGATCTGATCGTGGCCTGCGTGATAGGCGATGGCGAAGCTGAAACGGGGCCGTTGGCTACCTCATGGCAGTCTAACAAATTCCTCAATCCCATCACCGATGGCGTGGTTCTGCCGATCCTGCACCTGAACGGCTACAAGATCAGCAATCCCACCATACTGGCGCGCATCAGCCCCGCGGAACTGAGCCATTATTTTCGGGGCATGGGGTGGACGCCGTATTTCGTTGAAGGCGACGATCCGGAGAAGATGCATGAACTGATGGCCGCCACACTTGAGAAAGTGCACGCCGATATCAAGCGCTTCCAAACGCATGCGCGCGAGACGAAGGACGCGACACGGCCACTCTGGCCGATGATCGTGCTACGCTCGCCCAAAGGCTGGACCGGCCCGAAAATCGTCGATGGATTGCCGATCGAAGGTAATTTCCGCTCGCACCAGGTTCCGCTGCTCGTGGACGCGGATCACCCCGAGCACGTGGTTCTGCTGGAAAACTGGATGAGAAGTTACAAGCCTGAAGAGCTGTTTGACGCAAACGGAAAGCTGCTGGCGGAGCTGGCGGAGCTGGCGCCAAAGGGTGCCCGCCGGATGGGCGCGAATCCCCACACCAATGGCGGGCTGCTGCTGCGCGACCTGCATATGCCGGATTTTCGTGACCACGCCGTCAACGTCACCACACCAGGTGCCTTTCAGGCGGCGGATTGCGTCGTCCTCGGAAAATTCCTGCGTGATGTGATCAAACTCAACCCGCATCATTTCCGGATTTTTGGGCCGGACGAGACGCTTTCCAATCTTCTCGGTGCCGTTTTCGAGGCTACCGATCGTCAGTGGGATGCCACTGAAGTTGCCAACGACGAATTCCTGGCACCTTCCGGCCGGGTGCTCGATTCCATGCTGAGCGAGCATCAATGCGAGGGTTGGCTGGAAGCCTATCTGCTGACCGGCCGGCATGGTCTCTTCAACAGCTACGAGGCTTTTATCCGGATTATCGATTCCATGTTCAGCCAGCATGCGAAATGGCTGAAGGTGACGAAGGAATTGCCATGGCGCCGGCCCATCGCCTCGCTGAACTATCTGCTCGCCTCGCATGTCTGGCAGCAAGACCATAACGGCTTCACCCATCAGGATCCCGGCTTTCTCGATCACGTGATCAACAAGAAGGCGGATATCGTTCGTGTCTATTTGCCGGCCGATGCCAACTGCCTCCTCTCCACCTACGATCACTGCCTGCGCAGCCGCAATTACGTAAACGTTGTTGTCGCCGGCAAGCACGCCTTGCCGCAATGGCTGAATATCGAGGACGCCGTCGTGCATTGCACCGAAGGTGCGGGGATCTGGCAATGGGCCAGCAACGATCAGGGCGGCATACCGGATGTGGTGATGGCCAGTTGCGGCGATACACCAACGCTTGAAAGCCTCGCCGCGGTATCGATCCTTCGGCACCATCTTCCCGATCTGAAAATACGCGTGGTCAATGTGGTCGATCTGATGAAGCTGCAATCATCCACCGAGCATCCGCATGGGCTCACGGATGTCGACTATGAAGCGCTGTTCACGCGCGATCGCCACATCGTGTTCGCCTTCCATGGCTACGCCTCGCTGATCCACCGCCTCACCTACCGCCGCGCCAACCGCAACCTCCATGTGCGCGGCTACAACGAGGAAGGCACCATAACAACGCCATTCGACATGCGCGTGCAAAACCGCCTGGACCGCTTCCATCTCGTTCAGGATGTCGTCGATCTTCTTCGGGATCTGGGCGATAAGGGGGACTATCTGAAACAGATCATGCGCGACAAATTGATCGAGCATAACCACTATATCGACAAGCACGGTCAGGATATGCCGGAGATCCGTAACTGGAAATGGGGCAACCCGGCGTGAGACAAGATCGGCTGGTGGAGATCACCAACCAGCTCGTCGCCGGCGGGCGGGGCCTGCTGGCGATGGATGAAAGCAACGGAACCTGCAACAAGCGTTTTGCCGCTGAGAACATTCCGCAGACAGCCGAAAAGCGCAGGGACTGGCGCGATCTTCTGATAACCACGCCCGGGCTTGGCGCTTGCATAAGCGGCGCAATCTTGTATGACGAAACCATTCGTGAGGCTGATGAGCATGGCACCTCCTTTGTCGATTTGCTCACCCAGGCCGGCATCCTGCCGGGCATCAAGGTGGATACCGGTGCCAAGGCGCTAGCCGGTCATCCGATCGAGAAAATCACCGAAGGCCTCGATGGTTTGCGCGAGCGGCTGCAAGACTACGCCAAAATGGGTGCGGTTTTTGCCAAATGGCGTGCCGTCATTACCTTTGAGGCCGGGTTGCCCACACGCGGCTGCATTGAAGCCAATGCCCATGCTTTGGCCCGCTATGCCGCCTTGTGTCAGGAAGCCGGAATCGTTCCCGTGGTTGAACCGGAGGTTCTGATGGATGGAAACCACACACTGGAACAGTGTAGGGCGGCCACAGAAGAAGTTCTGCACACAGTTTTCGAGCAGCTCTACCGGCAGGGCGTTATGTTGGAGGGCATGGTGTTGAAACCGAACATGGTGCTGCCCGGCCTCGCCTGCGAGCAACAGGAGGCGGTGGATGTGGTGGCTGAGGTAACGGTGCACACGCTTCGGCGTGTCGTTCCGGCCGCTGTGCCCGGCATCGCCTTTTTGTCGGGCGGCCAATCCGGCGAACTTGCCTCCGCCCGCTTGAACCAGATGAATGTGCTGGCGAAAACACTGAGCCATCCACTCCCATGGAAACTGGCCTTCTCCTTTGCACGGGCTATCCAGATGCCGGCCCTTACCATCTGGCACGGGTCCGCATCATGCAAGGCTGCGGCGCAATGGGCGCTGCACCATCGGGCACGCTGCAACCTTGCCGCGCTGCACGGCGAATACGCCGCCTCGATGGAACGCGAACATGCCTGAGGAAACCGAGATCGGGCCAAGACTGTATTTTGTCCGGCATGGCGAAACGGCCTGGTCGCTCACTCGCCAGCACACCGGCAGCACCGACTTGCCACTCACTGAAACCGGTGAAGCCCAGGCTCGCGCCCTTGCACCCTGGCTTCGCGCCATAGATTTCGCCCATGTGCTCACCAGCCCACTGCAACGGGCGCGCCGCACCTGTATCCTGGCCGGCCTGGGCCCGGCCGCGCATATCGAGCCTGATCTTGCGGAGTGGAATTACGGCGATTACGAAGGCAAACTCTCCAGCGATATCCGCAAGCAGCGGCCGGACTGGAATGCTTTCAAGGATGGCTGCCCCGGCGGAGAAATGCCCGTCGAAATATCCGCCCGCGCCGACAGGCTTATCCGCTATCTCTGCACGTTGCGTGGGAATGTTGCCCTGTTTTCGCACGGCGAGTTCGCGGGTGTTCTAGCGGCGCGCTGGATCAGCCTGCCCGTTTCCGGTGGCGCGCATTTTTCACTTGATACCGCTTCGCTCAGCATTCTGACCCAGAATCCCAACCATCCGGATGTGCGGGCGATCAGCTTGTGGAATGCGGTGCCGGCAATGTTGAGAAAGTAAGAATGTTCTTTTTTGAAAAAAAGAACCAAAAAACTTTTCTCTCCGCGCATCTCCCAGGATCGAGGCCATGGCCTGGCTCTTGCCGCAGGCGCCGGAAATAAAAGTCTTTTGCTTCTTTTCTCCAGAAAAGAAGACCCTAGAAACTCAAATGCGCCCGGAATCCAAGCACAACCGCATTGCCGATATTCGTCTGCGCATTGGGCCTCATGACATACTGAACATCCGGCTGAAAGGTAACGCCAGTCATCACATGGATGGCGTAATTTGCCTCGA